>Ga0315336_1000259_pt1 | contig 191968 bp, 167 predicted proteins | sample ASW5metaG_FD_204512 | JGI IMG/M metagenome (GOLD analysis project Ga0315336, IMG submission 204512) | Ammonia-oxidizing marine archaeal communities from Monterey Bay, California, United States - ASW #5 | ecosystem: Environmental > Aquatic > Marine > Intertidal zone | place: USA: California... | reverse complement strand
CGTCCCAATCCGATAAATGATGAAGGTTGCCTTCAAGGTCCGGAAGAGTAAACGTAATAATTTCACTGATAGTCGGATCCGATACAATTGGCAAAGCATCTTCTGCTAACCGAGTGTAGGAATAAAATCCAAGAATTGCAGATGCAATTATCAACACCGATACCGCTATTTTATTTTTCATCCTTGTGTTCGCGTTATTTATGCTGTCATTCAGTCCATCGTATCAAGCACGAGATTCACGTGCGCGGCAAATTTCTTTGCTTTCATATATCCTACAACTTCATACTCATTTCGTTGCATCCCGTCTGTATCAAAAAAAATGATCGTCGGCGGGCCGAAGACACCAAAACGTTTCATTAGTGTCTGATCATCTTTGTCGTTGGCTGTAACATCCGCCTGAAGCAGCACAGTATTGGAGAGCACATCTTGCACAGCGGCATCGGTGAAAGTGTATTTCTCCATCTCTATACATGAGACACACCAGTCGGCATAGAAATCGAGCATCACTGTCATTCCACTATCAGATGCTTGCGCTAGCGCTTGCTCTAAATCATTCACTGATTTAATTTGGCGGAACCCCAGTTTGCGATGTTTTGCCACATTAAGTTGCTCCGATACACCCAAACCTGACAAAGGTTGCAGCATACTGTGCCCGCCGGTCAGCGAACCAAGTAACAGCATGGCACCATATATTATCGCCAACAGACCTAATCCCTTGCCAAGTTTCTGTACCCCGCCTGATTCGAATGTAAGGGTAGTCAGTCCGCCAAGGTAGATGCCGGCCATACAAATCAATACGCCCCAGAGTGCTAGCGTGACACTACCGGGTAGTATGCGCGACATCATCCAGATTGCCAGACCCAGCATCATGAAACCGAATGCGTTTTTGACAGCATTCATCCAGGGCCCTGCTCTCGGGATCAGTTTTCCTGCCGATGCACCGACCAAAAGTAGTGGCGTTCCCATACCAAAACTTAAGGCAAATAATGCCGATCCAGCTCGCAGCATGTCGCTACCCTGTCCGATGACGGTCAGTGTCGCAATCAACGGCGGTGCGACGCAAGCCGTAACAATGAGGGAAGATACGGCACCCATGAAAAACGCACCAATGATGGTACCACGCTGCTGATTGTCGCTGATTCTTGCCGCACCATCTTGAATAAAAGACGGCATCTGCAAGTTATAGGCACCAAACATGCCAAGCGCCAACACAACGAACAAACCTGAGAATAACGTCAAAATCCACGGTTGATTAAAAATTGCCTGCAATTGTAGGCCGACTGCTGCTGCTGCAACACCAGCTGCTGTGTATACCAAGGCCATACCCATGACATACGAAAATGCCAGTAAGAAACCTCTTGTAGCACTTACATTTTCACCTTCACTAACAATAAGCCCCGAGAGAATTGGCACCATAGGCAATACGCAGGGCGTAAATGCGAGTAACAAGCCCGCACCGAAAAAGGTTGCAATGATCACCCACATATTACTCGTACTTATCAGTGTCACAAGTCTCGCCTGCTCTGAAACTGGCGGCGAGCGGCCACCAACCGCAGCGAGTGCCGAGACAGCGGTAGCTGTCGGCAGTGTTATATTCAGCGTTCGCGTCGTAGGAGGGTAGCAAATGCCGCCATCTGCACATCCCTGATACTTCAAGTCGATATGGAGATCTATAGACTCGGACGTTGCACGTATCAGCGGCAACCTACCGAAGACATCTTTGTGATATACCTCCATTTCACCGAAGTACTCATCGCTTTTCAATTCGCCAGCAGGCAGTTCCATTATGCTGAGTTGAACGTGATCAGATTGGATCTCAGCAGAAATCTTATCTTTATAAAGGTAATAACCAGAAGCAACCCGTATCGATACTTCAATCGTGTTGCCATCTAATGGAATTAGCATTGGCCTGAATGCTTTATCAACCGGCAAAAAATCACCCTGTACATTGCCGAATGAACTGCTGAATATAAGTTTATTAGAATGTTTTTCCTGAACTGAGTTCTTCGCTATCAATCTATCCAGGTCGATCACAGTCTTTTGATGAGTGCTTCCTGATTCCAGAAAGTGATTTGTATTCAAACCAAAGACAGAAGCTACGGGAAGAAGCAAGAAAAAGCTGCTCAACAGGGTCAGAAATCGAGGTATCGTTACAGTCAAGTGAACAGGCCTCTGTTATTTAACTATTGCACTAATGAAGTTAAGCTGGCTCTTAATAGACAGACTAGCAGGATACCGACCTATGGCTTTCCTGTCATTGAACTAATGAGATTTTTGTCACAGAAAGACTTGTAGGCCTTGAATTTTACAAAGCCGGCACTATCATTAGCACTCCTTGAGGCCGAGTGCTAAAAACACTATTGCCTGGAAAACTAAAAAAATGTTTGATAATCAATATTATAGAGGAGATCCAAACCATGAAGATTCGTCCGCTTCATGATCGAGTCATCGTAAAGCGCATGGAAGAAGAGCGCACGTCACCCGGCGGCATCGTCATTCCAGACTCTGCGACCGAAAAACCAATCAAGGGTGAGGTCATTGCTGTTGGCAATGGAAAAATCCTAGAATCTGGTGAAATTCGTGCACTGGACATCAAAGCCGGCGACAAGGTTTTATTCGGTAAGTACTCAGGTACCGAAGTCAAGGTTGACGGCGAAGAGCTTCTGGTCATGAAGGAAGATGACATCATGGCCGTTATTGAAGGCTAAAATTCGGATTTTATTGATCCAAGCTCATCTGACACAAGTATATATAGAGGATATAGAAAATGGCTGCTAAAGAAGTTCGTTTCAGCGATGAAGCTCGCCAACAGATGTTTGCAGGTGTAAACATACTGGCGAATGCGGTGAAGGTGACCCTAGGTCCCAAAGGTCGCAATGTAGTGCTCGACAAGAGTTTTGGTGCTCCCACCGTAACAAAAGACGGTGTGTCTGTCGCTAAAGAGATCGAGTTGGAAAACAAGTTTGAAAACATGGGCGCACAGATGCTTAAGGAAGTTGCTTCACAGACCTCTGATGTCGCCGGTGACGGAACGACAACTGCAACAGTTGTGGCTCAGGCCATACTGCGCGAAGGTCTGAAGTCTGTTGCTGCGGGCATGAATCCTATGGATCTGAAACGCGGCATCAATAAAGCAACGATCGCGATCGTTGAACAACTGGGAAATCTATCGACGCCCTGCGAAGACGAAAAATCAATTGCTCAGGTAGGCAGTATCTCTGCAAACTCGGATGTTGAGATCGGCGAAGTTATTTCCGAAGCTATGAAAAAGGTTGGAAAAGAAGGCGTTATCACAGTTGAAGAAGGATCAGGATTGTCTAATGAATTGGATGTCGTCGAAGGCATGCAGTTCGACCGCGGATACTTGTCCCCATACTTCATCAATAACAAAGAGAGTCAGTCAGTAGAACTCGATAACCCGCTAGTACTTCTTTTTGACAAGAAAATTTCAAATATACGTGATCTTCTGCCCATTCTCGAAAACGTCGCCAAAGCTGGCCGCCCCCTATTAATCATTGCAGAAGACGTTGAAGGTGAAGCTCTAGCTACGCTTGTGGTCAACAATATACGCGGCATTGTGAAAGTTGCAGCCGTTAAGGCACCTGGTTTCGGTGATCGACGCAAAGCCATGCTACAAGACATAGCAATTCTGACCGGCGGTATCGTAATTGCCGAGGAAGTTGGCTTGTCGTTGGAGAAAGCAACGTTGGATGATCTTGGCGAATCTAAAAAAATTCAGATTACCAAGGAAAATACGACGGTCATCGACGGCGCAGGTCGTAGCAAAGACATCAAAGCCCGCGTCGATCAGATCAACGCTGAAATTGCAGAATCAAGCTCTGATTACGATAAAGAAAAACTCCAAGAACGCGTCGCTAAACTCTCCGGCGGTGTTGCCGTCATCAAGGTTGGGGCCGCAACCGAAGTCGAGATGAAAGAGAAAAAAGCTCGTGTTGAAGATGCATTACACGCAACACGTGCAGCTGTAGAGGAAGGTGTTGTTGCTGGCGGTGGTGTTGCTTTTATTCGTGCCATTGCTGCAATGAAGGTTGAAGGCGATAATGACGAACAGAATGTAGGTATCAAAATTCTGCGTCGTGCAGTTGAAGAACCTCTTCGGCAGATCGTTGACAATGCTGGTGGTGATCCTAGTGTTGTTCTGAACTCTGTTGTAGAAGGCAAAAATAACTATGGCTACAATGCCGCAACGAATGAATATGGTGACATGATTGAAATGGGCATTCTTGACCCGACCAAAGTAGTGCGATACGCATTGCAAAATGCTGCATCCGTTTCCAGTCTATTACTCACAACCGAAGCAATGGTTGCTGACGCACCAAAAGAAGAATCCGCACCATCAATGCCCGATATGGGCGGCGGTATGGGTGGCATGGGCGGTATGATGTAAGTAAATCATTTCTCTATAGTTGAGAATGAGATAACCCCGCAAATGAGAGAGTAACCTTGGGAAAAGTTAACCACCCAAGGTTCTCTCAAAATCGTAAGTGAGCGGCTCAATTCATACTACTTTCATTATTTAGTCCAGATAGACACATCAAGCGAACAATGAGTAATCAATATAGGCTGATGTGAACCGACGCCTACTCAAATCAGAGGTAGTGTGTACTACTACAGGAGAGCAAGTTTCTACGCTCTACTCAATCTCTTGATAGCGGCCAGAAGGCCGCTCGTGGAGTTGTTATTACCAGGATATAGGGAATTATTATCGATCACATCAACAATCCCATTGGCAAGGTGTTTGCCTAATTCAACGCCCCACTGATCGAAAGAATTGATTCCCCAGATGACTCCCTCAACAAATACTTTGTGTTCGTATAGAGCGACAAGCTGTCCAAGCGTCTCAGGCGTGAGTTCTGAAAATAATAAGGTGTTGCTGGGCCGATTGCCTGGATGAGTTTTGTGCGGAGCAAGTATATTAGCATCGGAATCGGAGTATCCGGCGTTAACTAAATCTTGCCTGGCCTGTTCTTTGGAATAACCCTCCATCAGGGCTTCTGATTGTGCGAGACAGTTAGCAATAGCGAGATCCTGCTGTCGCTGCGAACTACCCGATGTCCAAGCCGGTAGAATGAAGTCGACCGGAACGAATCGTGTCCCCTGGTGTAATAACTGATTAAATGAATGCTGCGAATTAGAACCAGAGTTTCCCCAGATAACCATGCTAGTTTTTACTTTAACCGACCGGCCGTCAGTGCGCACACATTTACCGTTGCTTTCCATATGCATTTGTTGCAGGAATTCTGAAAAACTATCAAGACGATTATCGTAGGTCAGGACTGCCTGAGTCTCTGCACCAAAAAAATTGTTATTCCAGATGGCAATCAGAGCCAACAAGACTGGCATATTTTCCTCAAGCGCTGCATTTTGAAAATGTTGATCCATTCTACGAGCACCCGACAAAAACTGTTGAAAATTATCCATGCCAATAACAAGCGCTAACGATAAACCAACCGCCGACCAGATCGAAAATCGGCCACCAACCCAGTTCCAGAATCCAAACTGATACTCTGGATTGACTCCAAACTCATCCATAGCTTCATAGTTATTTGATACAGCGGTAAAGTGAGATCCGATTGCAGTGATCCCGAGGCTGTCAGTAATCCAGTCACGAGCCGCATTCGCATTGGTCACAGTCTCTAGCGTTGTGAAAGTCTTAGAACAGATAACGAATAAGGTATTTTGAGGGTCCAGCTCTTTAGTCAAATCGGAGAGCTGTGTACCATCAATATTTGATACGCAGTGTAATCGTGTACCACCGTGCCAACACTGGCGAAGTGCCTTGCCCGCCATCATGACTCCTAAATCGGAACCACCAATACCAATATTGACTATGTCAGTTATCCGACGTCCGGTATATCCACGAATTTCACCATCGTGTACAGCACCGACAAATTGGTCTAGCTGATCGAGTGTTGCCCAAATATCGCTGACGCCCGGTTCATTGAGTGCAATCTGATCAGAGATTTTGGAACGTAAGGCAACATGTAACGCAGCACTGTTTTCTGTCGTGTTGATGTGTTTACCAGCGAACATGGCGTAGCGGGCTTTCTCGATATTGGCATCACGTGCGAGATTTACAAGCAGCTCTTTGGTTATCGCATTCAAAAAATTCTTGGAATAGTCGAGCAGAAGATCACCGCTTTGAATTGAAAATTGCTCGAAGTGCTGTTGATTCTTGCTAAACAGATCGCAGAGCGTACACAACTTCATATCGCGATAATGCTTCTTCAGAGCTTGCCAGGAAGGTAGATCAGTTGGATAACGGGCGCTTAAATTTTCAGGCACGTTACTTAATGTCAGTCTGATTCTTTTGACTTCGCTTCATATTGCCTACCAGGGCGGGTGATTAAATCTCAGGTAAGATACCAAAGCGCCATCACGCCTGTGATGCTCATCGTAATTGTATATGGCAGAGCCATATACACCATACGGCCATAGGACAGCCGAATAAGTGGTGCCAATGCCGAGGTCAGCAGGAACAGGAAGGCTGCCTGACCATTCGGTGTCGCCACACTCGGAATATTTGTGCCAGTGTTGATTGCGATAGCCAATGCATCGAATTCATCACGTGTAATTACCTTGTTTTTAAATAATTCCTCGATCTCGGTGATATAGACCGTGGCAACGAACACATTATCACTGATCATCGATAGTAAACCGTTAGCGCAATAGAATAATACGGTCCGTACTTTACCTTCATAAGTCAACACCCAGTCAATGACTGGGCTAAACAATCCCTGATTATCAATGACGGCAACAATCGCAAAGAATACAACAAGCAGCGCAGTAAATGGCAACGCTTCTTCAAACGCATGTCCGATTCTGTGCTCTTCGGTAATGCCGTTAAAAGCCGTTGCCAACACAATGACAAGGAGGCCAATGATACCTGGTTGGGCTAGATGAAATCCAAGCGCGAGAACCAAAACAATAGCGACCATACCCTGGACCCCTATTGCAGCGCGTTCCTCTTTAGTGCGCTTATCGGTCATGTCTCGATCGTAATCCTCTAAAACCAACCTAACGTTGTCTGCGAGCGGCGTACCATAACTAAATATCTTGAAATACTCGAGACTGGCACAGGTTAACAAACCGACAATAAATACAGGTATAGATATGGGTGCCATTTGTAAAAAGAACGTCACAAACTCCCAGCCCATAATCTCGCCTATTAAGAGATTCTGCGGCTCACCAACCAGTGTCGTCACACCACCGAGCGCGGTACCGACCGCACCGTGCATCATCAGATTTCTCAGAAAATTTCTGAATTGTTTGAGCTCTATCCGATGACGTTCTATAACCTCATCGTCCCGTCCCGGGTCATGGCTATCGTCGAAATGCTTGCCTGAAGCAACCCTGTGATAAACCCCGTAAAAACCAGTTGCAACGGTAATGATGACAGCAGTGACGGTTAATGCATCTAGAAATGCGGACAGAACCGCAGCTGCAAAACAAAACATCAAAGAAAGCAATATTTTCGAACGCACGCCTAGCAATATTTTAGTGAATGTATAGAGCAACATTTCTCTCAGAAAATAGATACCAGCCACCATGAACATCAACAACATGATGACGGGTAAATTAACTTCAGTCTCGTGGTACACCATTGCCGGTGTTGCCATACCGATGACGATCGCTTCAATGGCAAGAAGGCCTCCTGGCTGCAACGGGTAACACTTCAGCGCCATGGCGAGAGTAAAAATAAACTCGAGGACCAGAATCCAACCAGCAATAAATGGGCCAAACGTAAGCAAAAGAATCGGATTCAGAATTAGAAATCCGAGTATCGTCATTTTGTACCAGGCAGGAGAGTTCCCGAGAAAGTTCTTACGCAGCGTTTCAGTAATGGTGTAAGTCATTTGTCCTCATTTTTCTATTTCTGTGTTTTTCAAGCGTTAAAAATACCTATTTTATAGACCTTGTAGATCTTATGCATCGTCTTATCAAGACGTCTATCAGGAGGAGTCCTAACAAGCAACAGAAAATCTACCGTAGAAGCTGTTCTAACGGATAATAATAGTTTCTAATGAATTACGTCCTAATGCGGCTAACAACATTTTTTCAATTTCATTTATTTGAGTTGCGCCAGATACATTCGCCTGAAGCTTCCATCTTATCCAATAACTCCTCATGAGCAGCACATTCTTCTTCATTGGCTTTGATAACAATCAGATCCAGATTGGATTTTAGCGTTCGCTTATAGGATTCACTGGTCTCTTTTACGACCTCCGTCACTTTCTGATCAAACGATAGTGTCGTCTGCCCACCTGTCATGCAGAGATAAATTTTCGCCAGCAATTCCGCATCAATCAGTGCGCCGTGTACATTTCGGCGGGAGTTATCAACATCATAACGTTTGCAAAGTGCATCGAGATTATTGCGCCGTCCCGGATGCAACTTGCGTGCTAAACTCAAGGTATCCAGGATCACTGCGTGCTGAGTAATCTTCGGTTTAGGGTGCCTAATCAGTTGGAGTTCGTACTCAAGGAAACCTATATCGAAATCAGCATTATGAATGATGAGTTCACCATCTTTGATGAACTCGAGAAATTCATCCACAATATCAGAGAAGCGTGGTTTATTTTCCAGATCGGCACCACTTATACCGTGCACAGCTTCAGCGCCTGCATCTATTTCGCGTTCCGGATTTAAAAAACGATGATATTCTCGTCCGCTAAAACGGCGATTCACCATTTCAATACAACCAATCTCGATAATGCGGTGACCTTGTGAAATCGCAAGACCGGTCGTTTCAGTATCTAAAGCAATTTGTCGCATATTCAATCAATCGCTACCAGCGATAAGTTATTTTCAATTCTTCACAATTCATCTATACCACGATTCGCTAGCGTATCAGCTTCTTCATTTCCCGGGTGACCAGAATGACCTTTAATCCATTTCAATGTAAGGTCGTGGCGCCCAACCGCCTCATCCAAAGCTTGCCATAAATCCTTATTTTTCACCGGTTTTTTGTTCGCAGTTTTCCACCCACGAACCTTCCAATTCGACAACCAACTTTCGATGCCTTCCTTTACATATTTTGAATCAGTATGCAGGATGACGCGTCGCCTCCCCTTTAATGCATTCAATGCTTTGATTGCCGCAGTCAGTTCCATGCGATTGTTAGTCGTTTCATGCTCACCGCCATATAGCCTCTTACATTGCTTGCTTGCAATCAAAAGCGCACCCCAACCACCCGGGCCAGGATTGCCCCTGCAGGCTCCGTCGGTATAAATTTTAATTATTGCGGTCAAAGCGTATGCGAGACATTCTTGTCGTGTGTTTAGCCAGTCCTACCACTACTTTCGGCCGTGAACGCCAAGGTTTTTTCATTGTTGTCAGTGTATAAATACGTTTCTGGGCTGTGAGCATATAACAAGCACCTAATTCCGGCCACCAGCGCTGACCACGTCGTTCCCACAACAGCGAGATCGAACTACGATTACTGATCAGTGGCCAACGGAAGAAATAGCGTGTAGAACCATGGATTTTGAAGTTCAGGAGTTGCAACCAATCACTCAATCGTCGCTCGGAAATAAATCGATCGACTCTGGGTGGTAATCTCGCACCAGCAATCCATCTCATAATCCCCCATAACCCACCTCGCTTAAAACCCAACACCACCAATTGACCATCGGATCTGAGTACTCGATATACTTCACGCAGTATCGCGTGAGGCCGGTCTACGTAATCGAGCGTATGAGGTAACAGAACGACGTCAACCGAATCGCTAGCGATTGGTAGCCGGTACAGGTGCCCTACGGCGTTGGGGCGTGTAACAGTTCCACGTTTGCCTATATTGGCAATATCCGCGATACATGCACTCTGCTGAGTTCTGGCAAAGCGTAGAAAGACATTTAGCTCTCCCCAGAGACCCAGTTGTAAACATTGTTCACCGAAAATATCATCAAATACTTTTTCAACCATTCGCAATTCCTGCTGCAAAAGAGCTCCGCCAAGTGGCATCTCAAGCCAATTTTGAAGTGCTTCAAAAGATTCTTCTGATTTAATCGGAGTCACTATATTCACCCTCCCTGCTGCCAGTCTTGCAACATCAGTACTTGCGTAAACCTGCCTGCTCAGTAGGATAGCCTGATGTTCAACATAAAACTGCTAATAATGACAATTATTGATTAGACCGGTTCGATATATGAAAATTCTTGCGTAATAAAATTGTAGGGAAAGAATATGGGATTCATGGCTGGAAAACGCGCTCTGATCGTAGGAGTAGCAAGTAAACGCTCTATCGCCTGGGGTATTGCCCAGGCCTTCTCTCGAGAAGGCGCCGAGCTTGCCTTTACTTATCAAAACAATAAGCTGAAACCGCGTGTTGAGAAAATGGCTGCGGAACTCGGTTCAAACATGATTTACCCCCTGGATGTCGCCTTCGATTCAGACATCGATAATCTCTTCAAGGCATTGGGCAAGGACTGGGATGGTCTTGAAGCACTCGTCCACTCGGTCGGCTTTGCTCCGCGCGATCAGCTCTCTGGCAGCTACGTTAAGAACGTCACGCGTGAAGGATTTCAAATTGCTCATGACATCTCTAGTTACAGCCTTGCCGCACTGGCGAAGTCCGCATTACCAATGATGACAGAGCGCAATTCGGCGATACTAACGCTTACTTATCTCGGCGCCGTGCGTGCAGTACAAAATTACAATGTCATGGGTCTTGCCAAAGCGAGTCTCGAAGCAAATGTGCGCTTCCTAGCCGCCGATCTCGGATCGAAAGGAATACGCGTAAATGGGATATCTGCAGGTGCAATAAAAACGCTGGCAGCATCTGGGATTGCCGGGTTTAGGAAAATGCTGCACCACGTGGAAGAAGTATCACCGATTCGGCGTAACATAACCGTACACGATGTCGGTAATGCAGCAGCATTTCTGTGTTCCGATCTAGCTGCCGGAATCACGGCTGAAATTCTCTATGTCGACGGTGGCTACAACACCATTGGTATGTACTTTGACGAGGAATAAAACAAGCTAATCGCACATACTAACGAGCGATGAAACTAACGGCTAATCCTTGTCTCCGAAGCGTTGATCAATACTGAAACCGTCGCATCACCTGTCACGTTGGCAGTAGTCCTCAACATATCTAGAATACGATCTACTCCCAGTATCAAAGCAATGCCACCACTTGGCACACCGATAGCTTCTAGGATGATCACCAACATTATCAATCCGGAACCAGGAACGGGTGCGGCTCCGATGGAGGCGAGCAAAGCCGTCAAAACAATCGTTAACTGCGCTGTGAAGTTTAAATCCATTCCAAGAGCCTGGGCAATAAACACAGCTGCGATCGACTGATACATGGCGGTACCATCAAGATTGATAGTCGCTCCTAATGGCAACACAAAAGAGGCAACTTCCTTTTTCACATTCAGATTCTCTTCAACACATTCCATCGTAACCGGCAACGTTGCCGCGCTAGAACTGGTTGAAAAAGCCAGTAGCTGCGCCGGTGCAATTCCTTGAAAGAATTTTTTTAAACTCAGCGGACTAATGAAATGAATCAGGCTCCCATAGACAATAGCAACGTGCATCATCAGCCCTAAACAAACAACTAATGCATAGAACCCCAGCGATCTCAGTAATTGAAGTACTGAAAGCAGGTTGTCACCAGCAATCGAAGTGATAGTGCCAGCAATCAGGGCAAAAACTCCGATCGGGGCAATCAACATAATGACATCAACGAGTTTGATGATGACATCGTTGAGCCCCTGAAAAAATTGTAGGACAACATCTGTACGTTCGTTACGAACCAGAATAAGGCCAATCCCTACAAGCAATGCGAAAAATACAACCTGCAACATGTTGCGATTGTTACCGGAGGCACTGATGATATTCTGTGGCACGATATCCACTAATGGTTGTAGCGGCCCACGTTCTTTAACCACCTGAACATTACCTGTCCGCTGCTGTATTTCTTCCTCGTACGTAGCTTGCAGATTTGTAGTAACGTCATCCGGAATCGACAACCCCGGTTGCAGGGAGTTAACCAACACGAGACCAATAAAAATAGCCACGACAGTGGTCATCAAATAAATCGTAATGGTTCTCCCGCCTATGCGTGATAACTTGGTGAGATCAGCCAATGAAGCCACACCGGTCACCAAGGATGCCATCACCAACGGTACAGCTATCAGCTTAAGGAGATTGACGAAGATCGTACCAAATGGTGCTATCCAGTCCTGAGTGAATTGACCCCAATGATTGATGGCGGCAACGATGCCAAACAACACGCCCAATACCAAACCTAGAATGATCTGCCAATGCAGTGCGAGTTTTTGATCTATCATACGCAGTAGTTGGTGAAAGCTTCGAGCAAATGATGGCCTTGATTCTGGACGATCAAACGACTCAAATCAATTGATCATTACCTAATGTCCGTGCGTACTGTGATCATCCTGAGCCGATTCTAGCGGAAATAATTCCGGCTCGAGCAGCGCATTATCACTGATGATCACCCCTGCATCTCGCTCAAGTTGCAACACAAACGCATTGAAATCTTCCATGCCAGACTGTTGAACCAACGCCAATTTGGCAGTATCACGTTCGGCGAGAGGTATCGACTCGGGTCGACCCGGAATAACTTCGATCACGCTATAGACTATATATTCCCCGGTTGTCGAGATTGCCGTACCCGTCGTGGTTTTATCAGACGTTGGCTTCTTAGCGTTAAACACCTCGACGAGTATCCTTTGATCAGGGTTTTCCGACTGACGAGTCACGAGGATTGGCGGTTTAAGAGTCGCTCCCACTGCGGATGAAGCTTCTTCGAAGTCAGCGCCATCTGCAAGCGCTGTCAACAACTGAGTAACATTAGCACTAACGATTTTGAGTGCTTTGTCTGATTGCAACGCATTAATTATCAACTCACGTACCTCATCAATTGGTTGACGCATTGCTTCATAATAATTGGATACTTTGAAAACGGCTGAACGATTAGCGTCCAACTCCACAATGTCCGAAATTTCACCATCATATAAAACACGATCATTGTATATAGCATCTAAGGCGTACTGATTTGTGCCAAATGGTTCGCCACCAGTGCGCAGCAATTTTTCAACAAATTTAACTTCGAGCCCAACTGCCTCCGCCAACTGTGTAAATTCTGTCGCATCGAATAAGGCATCGGACAATTTTCTTTCCAGTTCGCGATACAGAATATCTGACTCACGATCACGCAATTCGCGTTCAAGCTCATAGCGAATCTCCTCCATCGGCAACGGGCCACGCTCTAGAATCTCATCAAGGCGAACGATGTGAAAACCAAAATCGCTTCTAATCGGTCCTTCGATGTCGTTTTCGAACATCGAAAAAATGGTATTGCCAAGTTCTCCCGGCATCTGTGATTGCATAACGAGGCCAAGATCACCCCCTTGCATCGATGTACCACTATCTTTTGAATATTGGCGTGCTAAGTCTGCAAATGGTTCGCCAACACGTATACGTGCCATTAGTGCCTTGGTCTGTTCCTGCGCTGCATCCTCATCACCATCGAACAGAATAAGGATATGCCGGGCACGGCGCTGTTCGTCTTGCATATAACGACTCTTGGAATCCTCATAGTAATCTCCAAGCAACTCTTCGGAGATTTCTACTTGTTGATTCAGTACGTCGCGACTGATTTCTATATACTCGACATCGGCTGTTTCTGGTAGCGTGAAATCGCTCGGTCGATTGTCATAGAATGCAACAATTTCTTCTTCGGTCGGTTTTATGCCATCGGAAATTGTTGATGGATCGAACGTGGCAAACTCTATGCGACGTTGCTCACCCAACAAATTTAGATAACGACGATATTCTGCCGGTGTAATAAAGGCCGTCTCTACAATGGATTGCTGCAATTGATTTTGTTGCATTGACCGTCGCTGCATCGCTTCGTATTGAAGTGGTGTCAACCCATTATTTGATAACAATTCGTAATAAATTTCTTTGGAAAATATTCCATCAATTTGAAAATCCGGTGTGCGCTGAATTGTAGACGTGACAGATTCATCGCTCACGCGAAAACCATCATCAGCGACATGGGTATCGACAACGGTGTTACGAATTAGAATATCGAGAACGCGTTTTCGAAGTGGTTGTCGCAAATTATCAGGTAGTTCGCCAAACTGTTCGGTATATTGAGCCAGTTGGCGGCGATAACCCTGCTCAAGCTCTGTTAAAGAAATTTCGACGCCATCAACCTTAGCGGCATATCCTGAGCCGGAAAATGGGATACTCACTCCCCAAAATATAAATGACACAGCAATAACACCGATCAACACAATCGCAAATTTACCTAAAAGTTTATCTCGAATATCTTGAAGCATGGTCTTCTCAGGGCCTATAGCCCACTATAGTTACACAACAGCGCTTGAATACTACATTTTAGTGCGTCATAGCGCTCGTATTGCCCGTCCGGCTCTAGTGTCGGGCACAAGTTCCCCTTCGTCCACAACTAGTACACCGTTGACTATTACATATTCGATCCCATCCGAGGGCAACTGCGGATCAACATAAGTGGATCGGTCAATTACCTTTTCTGCATCAAAGATTGTGATATCAGCATCGGCGCCAACACTAAGGCGTCCTTTCGTCCGCATTGCTGAAACATATCCTTCAAGGCGCCGCGCCGGTTCGATCGTCATTCTTCTTAATGCATCTGTGAGTGTCAATATACTTTCCTCGCGCACGTACTTTCCAAGTACCTTTGCATACGTACCGGATGTTCGGGGATGTCCTCGACCTTCTGAAATTTTTCCGTCACTGGCAATCATCGTTAGGGGATTCTCGATGGCCGCACGCGTCATGTTGACTGTGCGGTTGTGAATGATCACGAACCCACCCTGCTCCCTATATCGAGCGAAACTTTCCCGAGTCAACCTTTCTCCGGTTTCAACCCACTGGTGAATCGGAAAGCGATCATCGTCCCAAGATTCCCAATCATCAAAAAGAGCTGATTCAATACTCGTCATTCCAGCCTCATAAGGATAAGCTTCAGTAGTCACGTCCTGCTCATTACTACGAGCCTCCTCAATGACCCTAAGAAAATCAGCAGTAGAAGCTCCTCCGCTCGAATTGGCATGAACAACATGTAACGATGCACCAGATTTTTTAGCACTCTCTATAGCCTCGATCAATCCCTCAAGGCCACCCTCAAGACTACCTCGGACATGAATATGTGCCGTCGTGCCATGTTCGGCAACAATGCGCAACATGGAATCGAATTCCACATTCGTGGTCGCCGGCGTATATGCCAAACCGAAACCTACCGCAACAGCTCCCTGACGCAAACCATTCCTGATCAGTTTCTCCATCATGGTGATCTGTTTTTCCGTCGCTAGCGCGCTACCGCCAAAATCATTCGGTAAGAATTTTCCCGAATCACCCATGACGTTCATGCGCGTACGAATGTGCCCTATACTGACACCGTAATTCAAGATCTGTCCACCTGCACGATCACCATACCATTTGGATACATCATCCGTTCCCACTTCAAGTTCAAACGCAGTAGTAACTCCGTCCTGTACCATGATACTAAACGATTCCTCTGACTGACCATGCGCGTGTAAATCGATAAACCCTGCTGATACTATGAGTCCGGTTGCGTCGACAATCCGATTTCCGTCGATTGAGTCCTCGGTGATCACTACGATCTGTTCATCTTGGATACCAATATTGCGCACCGCATCCAGACCGGATGCAGAATCGATTACACGACCACCTAGTACAACTAAATCATACTGCTTGGTCGTGATTTCAGACGAGGTGCAGCTCAACAATGAAATAATTGTCAAAACCAGCAATGGATACACAATTTCCTTAGTCATCGCTTATCTATCCTAAGTGAATAAAGACTATAACTAATTGTTTATAAATATTTTTTTATTTCTAAATCAATTGATTAAGTGGTCGGGGCAGACGGATTCGAACCGCCGACCCTCTGCTCCCAAAGCAGATGCGCTACCAAACTGCGCCATGCCCCGCCGTCAAGTCTAGGCCCCGCCAAGTCAAATCCGGACTTGCCGGGGGCGGGGCATGATCATACGGATGGCCCTAAAATCAGTCAATTCTGGTTTAATATATAGAATAAAACATCTTTCATCTGGAGCAACAATGAAAAATTACTGTTTAATTCTGCTTTTTCTTTCCGCCTGGGGATCTGGATACGCCGAAAACAGCTCTCCCACCTATCCTTCCTCATGTCAGAGTTGTCCTCATGTCAGAATTGAAACAACCGAAGGTACGTTCGTTCTCGAATTGGCGAATAAGCGAGCACCGCTGACAGTGAAAAATTTTCTTTCCCTAGTCGACAATGGCTACTTCGACCGCACGATTTTTCATCGTGTAATACCTCATTTCATGATTCAGGGTGGCGGATTTACGCCAGATCTAAAAGAAAAGAAGTCCGACTACACTATTTCAAACGAGTCTGGTAATGGACTAAGTAATACCTACGGTACCATTGCTATGGCAAGGCAACCAGATCCTCATACGGCGAGCACCCAGTTCTTTATCAACGTTGCCAATAACACCCGACTAGATCCCAGACCAGATAACTGGGGATACGCCGTGTTCGGTTACGTCATTGAAGGTATGCAAGTTATCGACAAGATTTCCTTACTTCCAACTGGACCTTCTGGTCAATTTAAAAAAGACGCACCGATCGTACCGATTATTATCAAGAAAATGTCCAGGGTTATTTATGACGATTGATTCTCAATCATCGAATTTTCCATCAGGAAGGATCTCCACTGTGGAAACGGAATTGGTTATCGGGTTCTGAAATTAGTTTTGCTTCCAACATTTTCAGTTCATCAAGTCTTACATTGAATTCCTCTTCACTGAAAGATACTTCATCTTTAGCAAAGGTCAGATAGTGCTCAAAATGTCTCGCTTCCGAAGTAAGTAACCCTGCATAAAAATTGCTCAATTTTTTTGGCAGGTGTGGAACTAGCGCTGCGAACCTTTCACAGGATCGTGCTTCGATCAATGCACCGACTAACAGCATATCAAGCAGACGACCAGGCTCTTCCCCCCTCACCGCTTGCCTTAATTGACCAGCATAACGTGACGCCGAAAGTCGTCTAAAAGGTATCGACATCTCGTCCATGAGTTTTTTTACTTGTTCGAAATGACGCAGTTCTTCCCGAGCGAGCCGTGACATGCATTGGACAAGCACCGCCTGATTTGGGTAACGATAAATGAAGCCGAGTGCTGTCGATGCAGCTTTGATTTCACAGTTAGCCTGGTCAATCAGCAAATCCGGTAAACGTCTGCAAGCTTCATTTATCCATGCTGATGTCGTCGGAGTATCCAAAAATGTCGCTATCAGTTTCAGCGCCTGATTTGTCACAACCACTCCGACATCTTATCCTCATCATAAAATCCATCATCCGTTCTTCTTCGCAAATAGGGGATACTTAAGGGTCTGGTATTGCAACGCATAATTTCCTTACATCCCTACCGCGTTACCAGAATCACTCATCGATGTATCGTCTACGCCCACGTCTTGCTCGTCATTTCCAACAATATTCAGGTTATCCGCACCCTCCAGAAGGGCATTGCGTAGCACCTTGGCATGATCGTTCCGTTCCTGCTCTAGATTGAGCAAATATTCCTTTGTAACATCTCCGGTAATGTATTCACCGGAAAAACAAGAAGTATCAAATTCCGTTACATTCGAATTATCATGTCTTACAGATCGAATGAGGCCTTGCAGATCTAGGTAAATGAGTTTATCCGCACCGATAATTTTCTGAATCTGTTCTATCGATCTACCGTTTGCAATGAGTTCGGATGCAGAGGGCATGTCGATACCATAAACGTTGGGATAACGCACTGGGGGAGCTGCTGACGCAAAATAGACTTTACGTGCGCCGGCTTCGCGAGCAAGCTTAATGATCTGCTTCGATGTCGTTCCACGAACGATCGAATCATCGACAAGTAGTACATTCTTGTTGTGAAATTCAAGATTGATGGCATTGAGTTTACGTCTAACCGATAATGTACGTTCTTCCTGACCAGGCATGATAAACGTTCTACCGATATAGCGGTTCTTAATAAAACCTTCCCTATATTTCACCCCCAGGTGGTAAGCAACCTGTACGGCAGACGTCCTACTTGTATCGGGAATTGGTATAACTACATCGATGTCGTGATCAGACCACTCGCGGACAATTTTACCTGCTAATTGTTCACCCATACGCAGCCGTGCTTTATAAACGGAAAGTCCATCAATGACCGAATCAGGGCGTGCAAAATAAACGAATTCGAATATGCAAGGGGAATATCTTGTTTCACCGCTGTATTCGTGGTGATGAAAATTGCCGTCCATATCGATAAAAATCGCTTCTCCGGGGCGGATATCCCGTATTTTTTTGAACTGCGCCACATTTAAAGCCACGCTTTCTGATGCCACCATATACTCGCTTCCGGCCTCGGTCTCTTTCTCACCCAAAATAAGCGGACGAATCCCGTTCGAATCTCTGAAAGCGACAAGACCATGACCTATTATCATGGCAACCACAGCATAGCCACCGCGACAACGCTTGTGTACTGCCTCGACGGCATCGAAAATCTGCTCTGGCACAGATCTACCATCCAGATTATTCTGAATTTCGTGAGCAAACACGTTTAACAGTACTTCCGAATCAGATTCGGTATTTAGGTGGCGCCGATCCTGATCGTTCAGAAGCTCGGCAAGTTCATCATAATTTGTCAGATTGCCATTATGAGCGAGACAAATGCCGTATGGTGAATTAACATAAAAGGGTTGTGCCTCAAAGGAATGCGAGCTTCCCGAGGTCGGATAACGAATATGACCAATGCCGGTGTCACCGACCAGTTGTAACATATGTCGCTGCTGGAATACATCGCGTACAAGACCTTTGCCCTTTCTGACATGAAGGTTGCCATTCCCATAAGTAACTATCCCGGCAGCGTCCTGGCCGCGATGCTGTAATGCTGTCAACGCATCGTAAATCGATTGGTTGACAGGTTTCTTACCGATGATCCCAACGATTCCACACATGCCCTAGCTCCCCACCTCAGATCCTAAGCCAAATTTTATATATCTATTGACAGTTCTTGTAGCACTTCATCTTGCTTTAGAATATCAACACCCTTAGGGGCTATCATAAGTATCCAGTTAGCCACATAACTGCCATAAGGTAACAGCCGCGATTTGAGCCACCAGTCGTCATTATCAAAGCTAGCCAGCTGTCCTCCAATAATAAAAATGGCAATTAATACGGCGCTGCGGCAAAAACCAAAGATCGCTCCAAAAATCCGATCTATTCCGCTCAATACGGACAGACGAATAATCTTCGATATACCCCAGCCGAGCAAGCCTCCAATTGCCAATATAGCAATAAAAATAAGAATACGGCCAAACAAAAGCTGAAGTTCTGCTGCACTTATCCAGCTTGCTGATAATGCCCCAGCCGTATAACCGAAATGCATCGAAGCCCAGATCGCAATCAACAGCGAGAGAATAGAAATAGATTCCTTGACAAATCCTCGCATGAAACCGAGAACAACAGATATTGCAACGGCAACGGATATGACTATGTCGACGATCGGCATCAGAAATGAGTCTTTATTTAAGTGACCGGCACAGTTTTAGTGTGAAATTATGCGAGATTCTATCAGAAGATAAATTACAAATTCGTACATTTTTCAGCACCATTTTGTATCAAGGGTAAGTCACTACCTGCGCATTATGACCGGTAGAATTTAGTTTAGCGGCTATAGCTTCGGCACTGTCACGATTTTTCTGGGGACCGACCCTGACCCGATGCAACAACCCCGATTCGGTTTGTAACTTTCTCAGGAAAGCTGCAAAACCCTGTTTGCGAAGATCCGCTGCTAGATTATTCGCACGTTCAGAGTCGGAAAAACTGCCAAGCTGTACGACCCACATGTTGGTCGGGGAAATAGTTGGCGTCTGTATTGGGTTATCGACAGACTTAAACTGATTTTTTGTGGTTTCTAACCTCTGATGCTTTTCAGGTGCCAGCTGCTCTTTCTTCGCATCAGTTGTTGCAGACTTGATGTTAGCACCACTGATATTAATCGACACGGGTACGGGTTCGGTTCGATCACGTTCGAGTATGATCGTCTGAGATTTTCGTGTCTGGTTATTTTGACCGGGTAGCGAAACGGATTTTGTAACAATTTCTGTATCGTTGGCTGGGCCATCGAGAAACACCGGAACCACTAATATTGAGAAACCCAAGAGCACGACTGCACCTATGATGCGTTCCTGTAGTGCTCTGTCCATTTGTAATTCCAACGCTTTGTTTCTCCCGTGCAACACAAAGTATATCGTAACGCAGAAAACGATTTTCCGATCATCCATCGGTCGATGTGCGAACTATATTTGCAAGTTAAGATTTTAGCCATCGAAGCGCCGGACCGACGACATAAAAAGATCCGGTCACTACAATTAAATCTTCGGCATTTGTCTGATTGGCGATGTATTGCATAGCATCTGGCAGACTGTCCAATATCAGACAAGGTTTATCGCACATATTGGCGATCCCTGCAGCCAATTCACTGGCTGTGAGCGCCCGAGTTTCTTCGGCTCTGACAGCTATCCAGACATCTACTAATCCAAGCAATGCTGAAACGATACCGTCCAGATCCTTCCCCCGAAGAAGGCCCATGATGACAATAATCCTGCCCCTTGGGGACATCTCGGTCAAAACATCGCTCAGTACATTTGCAGCTGCCACATTATGCGCTACATCCAGTAGCCATTTCCTGTCTGTTTGAACGAGTTGACAACGACCTGCCATTTCGAGTTGACTGAACGCCTTGTTTACCAATTGTCTGTTCAGCAGCTCATCGAGGCACATAGCTTCGATAAGCGCCAAGACAGCGGCAGCATTTTGTAACTGAAATTTGCCAACTAATGCCGGCATCTTAAGTGAACTGAGTGTATTTCTACGTCCCGACCACTCCCAATTAGAATTATTTGATGAATTGGATTCCAGTGCGAAGTCAAAATCCAATCCTCGCCGACAAAGATCAGCACCACACCGTTTTGAGTAAGTCAGAATAGCATTTGGGATTTCCAAAGCTCCGTAAACAAATGGTTTACCGCATCGCAATATACCAGCTTTCTCCGCCGCGATACTTTCGATGTTTTCACCAAGCCAATCGCAATGATCAAGTGAGACATTGGTAATAATACCGGCATCAGGCTCAACAGCATTTACAGCGTCGAGCCGTCCACCCATACCAACCTCAAGGATGATTGTATCGGCTTTTTTTACATCAAAAATTACCAATGCTGCTAACGTGCCAAATTCGAAGTAAGTTAACTCTTCGTTTTGTCTTACCGAATCCACACGCTCGAATGCAGAAATAATTTCTTCATCGCTGACCGGCATGCTATTGATCTGAATTCTTTCGTTGTAATAATTCACATGAGGCGAAGTGTAAGTGCCAACACGCTCACCGGTACTCATAAACAAGGCCTCGAGCATCGCGACGCTTGAACCTTTCCCATTGGTTCCAGCTACATGAATCACGCGACTTGGCCTAGAAAGTTTAAGCAGCCTAAGCACCTGTAGTACGCGATCGAGTCCTAAATCAATCTCAATGGGAGATAGCGTCTCGAGCCAGCCTAGCCAATGGTCTAACGACGAAAAATCGGAGCTGGATGAACCGAGTTGACCCATGGTCATCAGAATGTATTTATGTTAGCTGGCAGGCTTGGGGCGATTTTCGAACTTAGCAAGGAGATCAGCAACTTGCTCTCGAATCTCGCGGCGATCAATGATCATATCGATAGCACCATGATCAAGCAGAAATTCACTACGCTGAAAACCTTCCGGCAATCTCTGGCCAACCGTTTGTTCAATTACTCTTGGGCCGGCAAATCCAATTAATGCTTTCGGCTCAGCAATATTTACGTCGCCCAGCATGGCAAGACTCGCAGAGACGCCACCAGTAGTAGGGTTCGTTAATACAGAAATAAATGGTATGTGCATTCCACCGTGTATAGCCAATGCCGCAGCAGTTTTTGCCATTTGCATTAAGGAAAAAAGTGCTTCCTGCATACGAGCGCCACCGCTTGCAGAGAAGGAAATTAAAGGCATCTTTTTCTCTACACTTAATCGCACTGCCCTGCAGAATTTCTCGCCAACCACAGATCCCATCGAACCACCCATAAATGTGAATTCGAATGCGCAGACAACCACGGGACGACCGAACAACATTCCAGTAACTGCAACAAGCGCGTCTTTTTCGTCAGTTTTTTTCTGTGCTTGTGATATCCGGTCAGTGTATTTCTTAATGTCTCTGAAACGCAGAGGATCCTGCGACTCGAGCGATGCGGCAATCTCTTTCTGTGAATCGGGATCAAGAAAAGAATTAAGGCGGTGTCGGGCATTGATATGCATATGATGATCGCACTTTGGGCAAACATGGATATTTCGCTCAAGCTCGTTTTGATATAACTGTGCATCGCATTCCGGACACTTGGTCCATAAGCCTTCCGGCACTGATCGCGTGCGCTTTTTAGTGCTAATCCTGGATGGCATTAATTTTCTAAACCAGCTCATAGACCGGCATCATAAACGAAATTTATTAGCTAAGTTTGTAATTACGACAGCTATTATGTATCGCCTATAAGGATGAAATCATGTGAACGTGAATAAAACTCTACTAATAGCTCCTCCTAACCGACGATTGGCAAATCAAATTTATCGGGGTAGACAATTTTCATCAAAGTTAAACCATGTGCTGGTGCTGCAACTCCACCTTTTTTTCTATCACAACTTTCAAGTACTTCTTTTGCCCATGCAGAGTCAGCCTCACCCTGTCCAATCGTGGCCAGTAATCCTGCAATGTTACGTACCATGTGTTGCAGAAAGGCATTAGCGGTCACATCGATAGCTATCCAATCACCATCCCGGTTGATTCTAATATTGGATATTTCTCTTATCGGAGTCGATGCCCGACAGCCAGCGGCCCTGAAGGCCGAAAAATCGTGTTTCCCAAGTAAATGATCTGCAGCTCGCTGCATATCGAACTCGTTAAGCGGTCGATGTATCCACCATGCCCGATTGCGGTGCAAGGAAGAACGAACAGATTTGTTAAAAATCAAGTAGCGATAACTTCGCGATATTGCTGAGAAACGTGCATGAAAATTTTGGTCAACGATCTTTACCCAGCATGCATTTACGTCGTCGGGAAGATTGCTGTTAATACCAAACAACCAATTGCGCATCGCGCGTTTGACTTTACTATCGAAATGAACGACTTGTGCTATCGCATGCACACCTGAATCTGTTCGCCCGGCACATATTGTTTCAATCGACTCATTTGCAATTTTCGACAACGCATTCTCGATCACAGTCTGAACGCCTACACCATGCGATTGGCGTTGCCAGCCATTATAGGCCGTGCCATCGTATTCGATACCGATCGCTATTCGCATGATTTAACGAACTATTCAGCAGCCATGGTAGAAGCTCAGCACAAGATTGCGTACGACGGAAATCAATTTACAAATTACCGTGCAGCTTGCTGGCTTATCACAATGATTCTTTTGGAAGGCCATTATGGTTATCTAGATAGTAAATCAAGCAAATGCTCTGCCTGTTTCTTCTGATCCTCATCACCTTCATCGAGCACTTCTCCTAGTATGCTACGAGCAACGTCACCATCCATATCGACATAAGCTCTTGCGAGATCAAGTTTAGTGCTAACTTCCATCATCGTGTAGGCATCATGTAGCTCACTCGACACATCCCCCGGCACTAATCTCTCAATCGGAGATTCATCTTCTTTTTTAGCATCGAGGGTATCGAACACCTCCGTCAAATTTTCATCATCGCTGCGTTCGGCGCGTCGTGAAAACCAAAACAGTATACCTAGAACGATTAATAAGGCGCCGATCAGGATTCTCCAGAATTCATGCAATAGTTCGATCATGCGTTCACCAATGCTCAGTTCTGCCGGTAAAGTAACTACACGTGGTAGCGTCGTCGTGATATCCAGTTCCATATCCTTGACTGAAACGGCATCATCAATGCGAATATCTTCGCTGATGTTAGACTCAATGATGACGATGTCATCATTGATCGTCGGTTTAAGCTTGGTATCGATCATCGCATCGTCATCAGCCAACGTTACATCCACATTTTTCAGCAAAGCCGACTCAGCTATTTCTTCATTTTGCGTCCCAGCCGATTTGGTTCGTAGAGCCGAAAGATCATCACTACGAATTTCAACTAACCATTCCTGATCAACAATCTGTTTTTCGATCTGCCGGATACCTTCAAATATCGTCACGGCATCAACTTCGGATTCGGTTGCACGTATGCCACCATCGTAACTGGTTTGGTTATCGTCTAATGTCATGAATACCAGGTTAGATTTAGCTCCAACGTCGAATTTAACACTGCTCCATGCTGTGTTTTTCAGCTGTTCTTCGCTAGGAGCATCGCGCTGATTTATTCTGGAAATTTCAGCGACACTCGGAATTCTCAAATTAGCACCAACCACCATCATGTTGATATTACCAATGAATATTTCGGGATTTGCTTTGAAAATTGCCAACATTGTTTGCTGCATCGTCAAGCGATTATCAGGCCTCACACGTTGCGTGATACTCCATAACGTATCGCCTTGTTGTACGAGGTGATAATCACTACCTTCGATGGCATCCAATGATGTCTCTGGTGGTAGAGAAGGGCTAGGTGATAGTGCTTGTTCAGGCTTCAAAGGTGGTAATTCAGCTTGCAATCTCGACGAGCGTTCGACCATGCTGCTATCAGTTTGACTAGACTGCTGCAGATCAGAAGTTTTCTCTGCCAATTTAGTATCTGGCTGCAGTTCAAAAGTTGAAGTTTCAAAAAAAAGCGTGTATTTGCGTAGCAGACGGCCACGCAACCATGTTACTTCTACCAGGAAACTTACAAGGGGTTTGGTAATTGGTTCCAGTGACGTTATTGCAATAAAACTGTTTTCGACACCTTCTCTGGAAACTACATTAAAATTGATTTGCTGGAGGAATAATGGACGATCGAGTCCATATCTTTCAAAAGTTTCTGCTGAGGCAAGAAGTACGTCGAGGATTTGTAATTCTTCAGGCATCACTGAAAGCAATTCGATCTCTGCTCTTAGTGGTTCATTCAAGGCAGAGTTTAGCCGTATATTTCCAAGACCCAATGCCCAGACTTCGCTTGTCAGGATTAATACAAGCAACGACCATACCCGGGGCAGATTCCGCGACATAGTGTTTCCCACGGCTCCTAAGCTACCAGCACGATATTATTATCAGTGACCCTACTTCTGAACTAGTAAAATATGCCAGTCAAATATTGGATTGGACTATAGCTTATAAATAGTTTTCCACCAATATTTCAGCTATTTGTACACTATTTAGAGCTGCACCCTTACGTATGTTATCAGATACAACCCATAGGTTTATTCCGCGCGAATGACTGATATCCTCGCGAACTCGTCCAACATATACTAAATCTGTTCCAGTGCCTTCCGTAACGGCTGTAGGATATTCTCCACTCTCCGTGCCGTCCACAAGTGCGATACTAGGAAAATTTTGTAACAGTTCGCAAACTTCTTCAGCTGAAATTTTGCGTTCTGTCTCAATGTGAATCGCTGCTGAGTGTCCAAAGAATGCCGGAATGCGTACAGCCGTCGGGTTGATAGTTATTTCTTCGTCACCGAGAATCTTTCGCGTTTCCCACACCATTTTCATTTCTTCCCTGGTGTAGCGATTATCCTCAAATTGATCAATATGCGGCACTGCATTAAACGCAATCTGTTTCGCATTACCTTCGATTTCAAGCGGACGGCCGTTTAGAAGAGCCGTCGTCTGACGCACCAATTCTTCAACAGCACTCCTTCCGGCACCCGACACAGCCTGATAAGTAGATACATTAATCCGCCTGATGCCTACCGCATCATAAATCGGTTTTAATGCAACAATCATCTGTATAGTTGAGCAATTCGGATTTGCAATGATGCCCCTTGCTTTGTATTCAGAAATTTTCTGCGGATTCACTTCAGGAATGACTAAAGGAATATTATCTTCGTAACGAAAGCGTGATGTGTTATCGATGACAATGCAATCGCATGCTACTGCTTTCGGCACATACTCGTCCGACACCGATGCCCCGGCAGAAAAAAGTCCAATTTGCACTTGCGAAAAATCGAAATCCGCCAACTTTTCAACTTTCAATTTGCGGCGTCCAAAATCAACTTCCATACCTACCGAACGTTCGCTGGCAAGCGCATGAACAGTACCAACTGCGAATTTACGTTCAGCCAGAATTTGCAATATACTTTCGCCAACGGTACCGGTCGCACCAACAACAGCTACATCAAATAAATCCGACATATAACTTCAATTATTCTCCGTGATTGACCCTAATTCACAAACGGCAGGCACAAACCCTCTGTTACTTAGTTTTTTGCGTAATTACCGGCGTCGCTGATTCAACATCAGCATTTTGTGCCCGATGTCTGAGATAGTGATCCATCAATACAAGCGCGATCATTGCTTCAACAATTGGCGTCGCCCGCAAGCCTACGCAAGGATCATGCCTTCCCGTTGTTATAATTTCAGCCGCTTTACCCTCTTTATCCACAGTGGCGCCGGGAACAAAAATACTCGAAGTCGGCTTAAGTGCGACGCTCACCAGTATCTGCTGGCCAGACGAGATACCTCCTAACGTTCCGCCGGCATCATTCTTATTAAAGCCATCCTCCGACATTTCGTCACGATGCTCACTACCGCGTTGAGTCACGGCGGCAAAACCAGCACCAAATTCGACACCTTTGACCGCATTAATGCTCATCAATCCATGCGCTATTTCCGCTTCAAGCTTGTCGAACACAGGTTCGCCTAACCCTGGTGGAATGCCCGTCGCAAGCACACTAATTTTGGCACCTATCGAATCACCCTCCTCGCGCAATTTGTCCATGAACTTCTCAATCTCCGTAATCCTAGTTGAGTCAGCACAGAAAAATGGATTTTTGTCGACAGATGTCAGATCTATAGCCTCGAGTTTTATCGATCCAAGTTGTGAGAGGTAACCGTGAATCTCAATCCCAAGCCTTTGCTGTAGATATTTTCTAGCAATTGCACCAGCGGCGACCCGCATAGTCGTTTCGCGAGCTGAGGAACGACCGCCCCCTCGATAGTCGCGAATACCATATTTTTGTTGGTAGGTATAATCAGCGTGTCCCGGGCGAAACTTGTCCTTTATGTCGCTGTAATCCTTCGAGCGCTGGTCCTTATTTTTAATTAACAGACTAATCGGAGTTCCCGTTGTCTGTCCCTCGAACACACCAGAAAGAATTTGTACTTGATCGGGTTCGTTGCGTTGTGTGGTGTGCCGCGACTTGCCTGGTCTGCGACGTTCGAGATCAGCCTGGATATCTGATTCATCGAGTAACATACCTGGTGGGCAGCCATCAATTATGCAGCCAAGTGCACGGCCGTGGCTTTCACCATAGGTCGTGACCGTAAATATTTTTCCAAAGCTATTTCCCGACATATTCCTAAATCCGCTCAGATGTGGCCTTGTCTATAACATACTGATGACGATCAATCTCATCTTTAGTTAACAAAAAAACGCCTTTGCCGCCATGTTCAAATTCAAGCCAGACGAAAGCAATCTCTGGAAACTGTTGCTCCAGCGCAGCCTGGCTGTTACCTACCTCGACAACAAGTATTCCATCTTTGGCGAGGAAATGTGAAGCATCATGCAGGATCATTATGATCGAATCTAGGCCATCATCACCAGCAGCCAACCCATCTGCCGGCTCATATCGAAATTCAGTTGGCAGATTATTCATGTCATGTCGAGTGACATAGGGTGGATTACTGACAATCAGGTTATAGCTCACATGCTCCAGACTATCAAAAAAATTAGATCGGAGTAGCCGGACACGCTGCTGTAAAGAGTGATGATCAACATTGATCGCCGCTACAGCCAAAGCATCATCTGAGGTATCCACAGCATCAATAAAGGCATCGGGGAAAGCCATCGCCATCGCTATGGCGATGCATCCGCTGCCAGTGCCAAGATCGATGGCTCGATCAATCATATTTGGATCCAACCAGGGCTCGAAGCGATTCAGGATAATTTCGGCTAATGGAGAACGCGGAATCAAGACGCGCTCATCAACATAGAACTCCAACCCCGCAAACCAGGCCTGCCTTACAAGGTAAGCCACCGGCACTCGTTCGCGAATACGCCTGTCGACTAGCGCCATTATCTGCGCTGATTCCTTGAAATCTATTTGCCGGGTAAAGTGCTGCTCCGCTTGATCATGAGCGAGGCCGAGACTTGCAAATACCAAGTAGGCTGCTTCATCCAGCGCGTTGTCTGTGCCATGACCAAAACTTAACCCGGCACTTTCGAAGGCAGTCGCTGTCTGTCGAATGAAATCCACGACGGTGTTCGATTGGCCATTGTTGGAATACTGAGTCATAAAAATACCATCTATCATCCCGATAGTAGCGGGCCCTTAAACCTTATGAAAATTGCTCAAGCTTTATGGATTACAATAAGAGTTAGAATGCACAGCATATGACCTATACCACAAAAAAATTTACATCTGCGTTGATTACCATCGCAATAATCGGCAGCGCATGGTTTTTCATGCGCGAACCTACAATTCCCATCACACATCTAAAACATGCAACAGTCCTGCCATCTCCAATGGACTTACCAGACTTCACACTAATTGATCAAAATAGTGTCCCATTTACACGCGAGTCACTAGAAGGTAATTGGAGCCTGCTGTTTTTCGGCTTTACCCATTGCCCTGACATTTGTCCCGCTACCATGCAACTCTTGGCAATAACAAGTACCAAGTTAGTTGCACAAAACCTATCAGAATCAATCTTGCCTAAAATCATATTAATCAGTGTCGATCCAGAAAGAGATAGTCCTGACGTCCTAAAATCCTATGTCTCTCATTTCGGTAAAGATATCATGGGACTAACGGGCGACATGAGCGAAATCCGAAAACTTGCGAAACAACCCGGCATATTTTTCCAAAAGTCTTCCACCAAGAACAATTACAGCGTTAATCACTCTGCAGCTATACTCGTAATCAATCCGAATGCGAAGTTTCATGCTTTATTCAGCGCACCACATAACGTTGACGCGCTGGTGCATGATTTGCCGCTGATCCTGGCATTTAAGTGACTTTACGCTAATTGAACCTACATCATCGTGAATTCCAGGGGAATTCGGTAACATTAAAATTCAAGTACAAAATAAATCGCATAATCACTTGTAAAAGCATTGTTCAAGACCAGAATATAAGCTAGGAATCATGATGGCCGTTTTCATCTCACAACTTTTCTTGCTTTTACAGCGCGTGATACCGAAGCGCTTAATCACGGCAATTATCTATCGACTAACGCACTTACGCGTACAATTGATTAAGAATTTTCTAATTTACAGTTTTATAAAATTCTATAAAGTAGACCTGGATGAAGTACACAAACCCGTGCCGGACGGTTTCATAAACTTTAATGATTTCTTCACTCGGGAACTGCGAAGCGGTTCACGCCCAATCGATTCATCGGATTCATCAATCATTTCTCCTGTAGATGGATTTGCCAGTGCGATAGGACGTATCAAAAAAAATGCGTTGTGGCAGGCAAAAGGTTACGAATACAACCTTGAAGATCTACTGGTAACAGATCTTGATGAAGCGCAGCGTTACTATGAAGGTTCGTTTGTAACTATTTACCTAGCACCATTTAACTATCACCGCGTGCATGCACCACTTGCAGGCGAGCTTATCAGTGCACATTTTATCCCTGGTACTCTATTCAGTGTTAGCCAAATGACAGTACCATTTCTTCGCGGACTATTTACGCGAAATGAGCGGCTTATTTGTCATTTCAGGACAGCCGTCGGCCCGATGATATTGATCTTCGTTGGCGCACTAAATGTAGGCAGTATTACGACTCCATGGACCGGAGAGATAAACCCACGTACCAGAAATGTAGTTGAAAACATCAAACTACAATCATCGTCTCAACCGAAAACAGTTAACAAAGGCGACCTCCTTGGCTGGTTCAATATGGGCTCAACTATTATTTTGCTGTTGCCACCTCGGGTTTGCGCTTGGAGACCCGAACTAAAATCCGGAGACCTTCTCAAGGTAGGTGAATCACTAGGACGAATAACAAAGCAAGATATCTAAGTAATGACTGCACAACAAAGTTGGCGCCCAATATCAAGCATCAAATCCGCTGCACGCCGGGCAGCAATGTTGCAACGTGCTCGGACTTTCTTTGAAGAAAGGAATATTCTGGAAGTTGATACACCGATACTTTCACGTTATGCGGTCAGCGATCCCCAAGTCGAAAGTATTGAAGTTACTTTGCAATTAGATCCCGGAAAATCTTGGTTTTTGCATACATCACCTGAATATTGCATGAAGCGGTTGCTCAGTGCAGGCTATCCCGATATCTATGAAATTTGCAAAGTATTCCGGGATGCCGAAGTAGGTCGCCACCATCAACCTGAATTTACGATGGTTGAGTGGTATCGATTGAACTTCGGTCTGAAGGACATCATGCAGGATACAATTGATTTCATCACAACACTCCTCGATACCGTATCCTTTGATAAGCCACCTATGTTCCTTAGTTATGCGAAGGTATTTTCCAAATTTATCGGTATCGATTCAATGACAGCGGACATCAACACTCTGGCGCAAGTCGTGTCCGCGGATAATCAATTGAAAATATCACTCGGCGATAATCGCGATCACTGGCTCAACCTGATCTTTGCCGAAAAAATCGCATGCAACATTCCATCAGACCGTCTTACCGTGATTTATCACTATCCTGCTAGCCAGGCTGCGCTGGCACGGATCTGTCCCAATGATATATCCGTTGCCGACAGATTTGAGATCTTTGTTGGTGCCCTTGAACTCGCTAATGGTTACGTGGAACTCATTGATTCTAAAGAACAAATAAGCCGATTTGAAACCGATCAAAGTATCCGCAAACAGATCGGAAAACCACAACGGCAGCTTGACGAAACATTAATCGCAGCGTTGCAATCCGGGTTACCGGCTTGTGCCGGCGTTGCAGTAGGGCTAGACCGCCTACATATGCTGAATGAAGGTTCCCATGATATCCGAGAAACGCTAAGTTTTACTTTCGAAGTATCGGGCGAAAATAATTAACTAACAATTTGATTACTTGACACGTGAGGCATACTCGCCCGAACGTGTATCAACTTTAATTACCTCACCCTGTTCCACAAATAAAGGCACACGAACAACGGCACCGGTTATAAGGGTCGCCGGTTTGACTCCTCCACTTGCAGTGTCCCCCCTCACTCCAGGTTCAGTTTCAATAACCTCAAGCTCAACAAAGTTAGGCGGGTCTACAATCAGAGGTTTGTTATTCCAAAGTGTAACTTGACAGATATCCTGATCAGTTAGCCATTTTCTTGCGTCAGCAATAGATTTTTCATCAGCGGTAAACTGCTCGTACGTATCGAGCGTCATGAAATGCCAGTATTCACCATCGGAATACAAGAATTGCATTTCTGTATCTAGAACGTCGGCAACTTCAACGCTTTCACCAGACTTGAATGTCTTATCGACAATTTTCCCAGTTTTTAAGTTACGAATCTTGACTCGATTAAACGCTTGTCCCTTTCCGGGTTTAACGAACTCATTCTCCACAATGATGAAGGGATCGCCATCGATGGTGATTCGCAGCCCAGATCGAAATTCGTTAGTGTTGTAGTTGCTCATGTTTTAATTTGTAGCTTGCCGTTATTTTATATCGATACAGCTGCATTGCCGGAAATTTTCTATACTCCATTATCTTTCAATCTCGGCAGAGAGATAGTCTACCTTGCGCCAACCCTGAGACAAAAGGCTGCCACGTCTGCCGCGTTCGTAGTAGTAGTAATCTAGATCATTCGACTTTATCGTCATGCGGCGACGACCGCTAAAAACTTGCAAATTACCACCTTTGGGAATCACTGCCACGGCTACCAGTTTTTCTTCACCTTCTTTGTATTTTTTGGGTGGTATACCGATAAGCTTATTGCCCTTGCCTTTAGCAAGTTCTGGCAGTTCCGTCGCCTCAAATACAAGTAACTTACCGAGCGAACTTACCGCCGCGATTAGGCATTCACAATCTGCTGGTACCGATGCAGGCACTAACGCTCTGCTACCCGCTGGTACTCGTAGAATAGATTTACCGGCCTTGTTTCGAGATACAAGGTCGCCCAACGTCGCAATAAAACCGTAACCTGCATCGCTGGCCAACAAATACTTTGAATTAGTTTCGCCAATCATAGTACCGCAGAATTCAGCACCATCAGGCACCTTGAATCGACCGGAGAGAGGTTCACCCTGCCCTCGTGCCGATGGCAGTGTATGAGCAATAATACTGTAGACGCGTCCTGTACTATCGATGAACATCGCGAGCTGGTTGCTCTTACCCTTTGCGGCCGCAAGGAAACTATCACCCGACTTGTAGCTCAGCATCAACGGGTCAATCTCATGCCCCTTTGCGGCCCTGGCCCATCCCCGTTGCGAGACAACAACCGTAACGGGTTCACTAACGACGAGCTGTGTCTCGTTCAGCGCTTGAGCTGCTTCCCGCTCGACAAGCGTCGTTCGCCGCTTATTACCATAGGCTCCAGCATCATCAAGAATTTCTTCCTTGATCAAAGCTTTCAGGAGTAATGCAGTCTTCAATACCTTCTGGAGTTCATCGCACTCTGCATTTAGTTCTTCCTGCTCACTCTTTATTTTCATTTCCTCGATCTTCGCGAGATTGCGTAATCGAAGATTGAGGAGTGCTTCAGCCTGAATATCTGACAACTTGAAGCAAGTCATAAGTATAGGTTTCGGTTTATCTTCATTTCGAATGATCTCGATAACTCTATCGAGATCGAGATAGGCGGTCAGGAGACCGTCAAGAATGTGTAGTCGATCTGTGACAATCTGTAACCGGTAGCGAAGCCGTCGCTTGACGGTATCCTTACGAAATCTGATCCACTCGGTCAGTAATTCGACAAGATTGAAGTTCTTTGGTCTGCCATCTAGAGCGACAACATTCATATTAACGCGGCAAGTGCGTTCCAGCGATGTCGTTGAAAATAGATGTGACATCAATTCATCTATATTAATCTTATTCGATTTCGGTGTAATTACGAGACGCGTCGGTTCTTTGTAATCCGATTCATCACGAAGATCTTCCACCATCGGCAACTTCTTGTTGCGCATTTGCATAGCAATTTGCTCAAGGATCTTACTACCTGGTACCTGGTACGGTAGCGATGTAATCACGATGTCGCCGTTCTCTTTTTTGTAGGAAGCGCGAAGTCGTAAAGTGCCATTTCCACTGTTGTAAATTTGTTTTATCTCGTCTCGCGATGAAATTAGTTCACCGAATGTTGGAAAGTCCGGACCTTTGATGTGTTTCATCAACTGCGCGACCGTCGCTTTTGGATTGTCAATCAGGTGGATGAGAGCACTGGCCACTTCACGCAGATTATGTGGTGGGATATCTGTCGACAAACCAACGGCAATACCGGTCGTACCGTTGAGCAATAAGTTTGGCAACCGAGCAGGCAATACGACCGGTTCTTTCATCGTACCATCGAAATTCGGCACCCAATCGACGGTACCCTGACCAAGTTCAGCGAGCAAGCACTTAGCATAAGGTGTCAGACGCGATTCAGTGTATCGCATAGCGGCAAATGACTTCGGATCATCTGTCGAACCCCAGTTGCCTTGGCCATCGATGATGGCATAGCGATATGAGAAGTCCTGGGCCATCAATACCATCGCTTCGTAACAAGCCGAATCACCATGTGGATGAAATTTGCCGATGACATCGCCAACTGTCCTCGCAGATTTCTTGTGTTTCTGCCCAGCGGACAGGCCGAGTTCGCTCATTGCATAAATGATGCGTCGCTGCACTGGCTTCAGACCGTCGCTAATCTGTGGCAGCGCACGATCAAGGATGACGTACATGGAGTAATCTAGATACGCTTTCTCAGTAAATTTTTTTAAAGGGAGTTGTTCAACTCCTTCGAGGTTCAGGTCGTTTTGCATCGTAGGTCTCGCTGATTATCAAATTTGAGCTAGATTACCCTTTGTTTCAAGCCAATTACGCCGATCCGCTGAGCGCTTTTTAGCCAAAAGCATATCCATGAGTTGGTCTGTTTTATCCTTGGCACTAATCGTAAGTTGTATGAGACGTCGCGTATCGCGATTCATCGTCGTCTCGCGTAATTGCAATGGGCTCATTTCGCCCAGTCCCTTAAATCTAGTAACGGTTACCTTTCCTTTAATGTTTTCTGCTTCAATACGATCAAGAATACCCTTGCGTTCACCATCGTCGAGCGCATAAAAAATCTCCTTGCCCACATCGATACGGTACAAAGGTGGCATAGCAACATAAACATGCCCTGAGATTACCAGGTCTCGAAAATGCCTGAGAAAAAGGGCGCAGAGCAGGGTCGCAATATGTGCTCCATCGGAATCCGCGTCTGCCAGAATGCAAATCTTATGATAACGTAGGTTTTCGATGTTATCGTTCGCCGGGTCAACGCCGAGCGCTATACTAATATCGTGTACCTCTTGCGAAGCAAAGATCTCGGCCGTATCTACCTCCCAAGTGTTCAGTATCTTGCCTCGTAGTGGCATGATAGCCTGCGTATTTCTGTCTCTCGCTTGCTTTGCCGAACCCCCGGCAGAATCACCTTCGACTAGGAAGATCTCGCAGAGTTCTGGATCTTGGCAAGTGCAATCAGAAAGCTTGCCAGGTAACGCCGGACCAGCAACTACTTTTTTACGAACAACTTTTTTGGCAGCCTTCAAGCGGGACTGTGCTTTGCTGATCGCAAGCTGTGCGATCGCATCGCCCGATTCGGGATGCTGATTAAGCCATAACATGAAATTGTCTTTGATGACACCTGTAATAAATGCGGCAGACTCACGCGAAGATAAACGTTCTTTCGTTTGACCAGAAAACTGTGGATCCTCGAGTTTTGCACTGAGTATGAAACTCAGTCCATCCCACATATCGTCAGGTGATAGCTGAACACCGCGAGGTAAGAGGTTTCTGAATTCGCAGAATTCACGCAATGCATTAATTAAGCCTGTACGCAAACCATTCACGTGTGTACCACCCTGTGGCGTAGGAATCAGATTGACGTAACTTTCTGTGACTGTTTGTCCTGACTCAGTTTGCCAGACGAGTGCCCAATCAACGGTTTCTCGATTACCACTAAGACCACCGGCAAACGGTTCAGTCGGTAAGTATTCAACATTTCCAATTGTTTCGAGCAGATACTCTTCGAGGCCACCGGAATAACACCACTCGACTTTTTCTCTCGGTTTTTCAATCTTAAGTTTGACCGTCAGCCCTGGACAGAGTACAGCTTTTGCCCGTAGAGCATGTTTGATTCGAGATATTGAAATTTGCACTGAATCAAAATACTGGGGATCGGGCCAGAAACGAATTGTCGTACCCGTATTTGCTTTACCAACTTTGCCAACGACTTCAAGCTTGCCGTATTTTTTACCGTTGACAAAACTGAGGTTGTATTCCTTTCCACCGCGACGAATCCAGACCTCAAGGTTTTTTGACAAAGCATTGACCACAGACACACCGACACCATGAAGCCCGCCTGAGAATTCGTAATTTTTGTGATCGAATTTTGCGCCTGCATGCAAGCGTGTCAAAATTAATTCGACACCCGGGATTTTTTCTCTCGGGTGAATGTCGACCGGCATACCACGACCATCATCACTGACTTCGACAGAGCCATCCGTGTATATCGCTACTTCGATTTTTTTACAGTATCCGACTAGCGCTTCGTCTACAGCGTTATCGATAACCTCGTGGGCAAGATGATTTGGCCGAGTCGTATCTGTGTACATGCCCGGCCGACGTCGTACAGGTTCAAGGCCACTTAGAACCTCAATATCGGCTGCATCGTAACGCTTGCTCATTCCTTAACTGCCCGAGTCCTTAACTGCCCGAGTAAGAAAGCAGAGGTTTTTTTTTGCATCCAAGATTCTAGCAGGAAGTACAGTCTACTGCTCAAACGGTATTGAAATCTTATTTCGTAATTAGTCCAAATCACCGAGCAGCGAGTTGCATACATTCTCCGTAACCGGCGAAATTTCAACCTTATAGTTCTTATGATCAATACCAGCTGAAAGTATGGCGCCACTCTTAAATGCCTGAATCTGTGATGAATTCAATTCGAATCGTAGAAAATGCACTGCCGAAGTTTTGTGTTTATCGGAGCGATCGAGATCCTCGTCCGCAATTGGACGGATTTTTTCACAGCCTTCGACCTGCATCCAAATACTATTTTCAATACCGATTAGTTGAGTCAACATGGTCCTGCGTTCCACCGATTCCGGAAACTCTATCATGAAGGTTGCTTTCCAATTACTGCCATCCGGAATCAGCGGGTTATATACTTCTAGTTCCTCGTTAATAACCGATTCCTCGAATATACGTTCGATACGTAAAATTTCCTGAATCTGATAGTGCATGGTCAGCATATCTTCGAAGTAAAGAGTAGTATTCATTCCCAGCGACAAACGCCGGTCACATTTATGCGCCATCACATTGCTTCGAAACTCATCACGTACTTGAGCATAGTCTTCTAAGCTGTAGAGATCGTCTTTGGTCAGCTTGCGCATTTATGTCATCTCAGATTCCGTAAGCTAGTCGCAACAGTCCTAACGGATGTTCAGCTTTTTGCATCTTCAGCTCTTGAGCAATTTGCTCGGCCGCCATCGGGCAATCACTAACAAAATGTATCGCATCCGACTGTTGCACTTTTCGAATGACTGGTCGCGCAATTTTTTTGGAAACATCGTAGAATTCTTTCTTAACTGCATAAGTGCCATCGTGGCCGGAACAGCGTTCAATCATCTCGACATGGGTATCAGGTGCAAGCGAAAGCAAATCTCGCGTCTTAAACCCGATATTTTGTACTCGCAAATGACAGGGAATCTGATAGGAAACTTTGCCTAGAGAATTCTTGAAATCTGTGCAGAGTTCACCCTCTTTGTGCCTGAGCATAAGATATTCAAACGGGTCGAATATCGCATTTTGGACCTTACCCACATCAGTGTCATCAGCAAACATAAGCGGTAGCTCCTGCTTGAACATCAAAGTGCAGGATGGTATCGGTGTGACTATATCCCAGCCCCGATTCACCCAGGATGCCAGAATGGGAATGTTTATATCTTTCGCATGGGCGACGGCCTGTAAATCTCCAAGTTCGAACTTGGGCATTCCACAACAGACCTCTTGTTCAACCAATACGATAGGGATGCCGTTGTGCTCGAAAACAGCAACAAGATCTTCATTGAGCGATGGCATATTGCGATTTCCGTAACATGTCGTAAACAAAACGACCTTACCACGCGTGTTCGCTGTTGCGACAGCCTGCTGAGCATCCACACTTTGCTGGTTCTGCAATCGTTTGCGGGCCGTGACCGAGTAATAATGTGGTAGTGGTGCCTTATGATGTACACCAAGTGTCTTTTCGAGCAACGTGCGTCCAATTTTACTGTGGTTAATCGCATTGACGACCTGTACGACAACCGGAATACCAGCGAACTTACCGATCGTATCAGTCGAAGCCAGTATCCGGTCGCGTCTCGGGGCACCCTGGTCTCGAAATCGCTTAGTTTTCGCTCTCAACATCAGGTGCGGAAAATCCACGTTCCATGGATGCGGAGGAACGTAGGGACATTTAGTCATATAGCACATATCGCACAGGTAGCAATGATCTACAACGTCCCAAAAGACCTCTTTGGGGACAGTATCTATCTCATTGTTAGGCGACTCATCAACAGCATCAAATAGAGTTGGAAATGAATTACAGAGATTGAAACAGCGACGACAGCTATGGCAAATATCAAAGACACGCTCGAGTTCTGTCTCGAGTGCTTCACCATCGTAATATTCATCGGTCTGCCAAGCGATAGGATGTCGTATTGGAGCTCCAAGACTGCCCTCACGATTGTCGGTAGCTTTGCTCATGGCAGAATTCAGGCGTTTGATGTGACATCGGTCGCATAATGAATCCGGCCGACATTACCCACCAATTTTATCCGTCCAACGTATCCAATGCTTTTTGAAAACGATTCGCATGTGAGCGTTCTGCTTTAGCGAGCGTCTCGAACCAATCCGCAATTTCCTCGAAGTCTTCGTCTCGCGCCGCCTTGGCCATGCCCGGATACATATCGGTGTACTCATGTGTTTCGCCAGCAATCGCTGCAGCCAAATTAGATGAAGTCGCACCGATTGGTAACCCGGTAGCAGGGTCTCCAACTTCCTCGAGATACTGGAGATGACCATGTGCATGCCCAGTTTCACCTTCTGCTGTTGAGCGAAATACAGCGGCAACGTCGTTATATCCCTCGACGTCGGCTTTAGCCGCGAAATACAGATAACGCCGATTTGCCTGTGATTCCCCTGCAAACGCGTCTTTCAGATTCTGTTCGGTCTTGCTACCTTTCAATGACATGAATCACTCCTCTTAATGATGCTTCTCAATTTCATTTAGACTTAGTCTAAGTTAAGGGTACTGTAAGCTGGAGCAATGGTATTGTCAACAAAGATGGTAGGGTACAGACTTTGTTTATTTTCAATTGCAGGAGGCCCTTGCGGTCCGATTGATCAGCACAGAATCGCACTAATCAACTCCCTGTGCTACAAACACGAACCGCTCGTGCAAGCTAGGAACAAACACGTATCTCTGTTTATTATCTTTAAACGTGTTCAGTACCCAATTATCATTGGGACATTAACTACCCAGAGACTCTCGCACAAATGACCACCAAAAAAACCATCAATCTTGAGAAAACCCTTGCTGACCTTGAATTTCTTGTCGAGGAACTTGAAAGTGGTGAACTACCGCTCGAAACAGCTATGAAAAAATTTGAGGAAGGAATCAAACTTACACGATGCTGTCAAGAAACCCTCAAGAATGCTGAGCAGAAGATCGAGATTCTTCTGAAGAATACGGGCGGCGATGAAACGCTCGAGGATTTTGAAGAAAAAGATTAGGTTTTTTTCTGCGCCTCTAGATAAGCGTTAGATCGATCCATTTCACGCCTAATGTGATCATTCTGTGTTACGGAATCGTAAAGTGCAGGTTTCTCCGCGCTGACGAATTGAGGCAATGGTGCTACCTCGTAATCTCCATCTACAGCGAAAAATAGAATGACCGAATATCGCTTCCAGGGCGTATTGACTACACGATGACCGGTTGCTTTAAACCACCCGTTTGTAAATCGTTCCATCATGTCGCCTAGAATAATGGTAAACGCACCAATATCTGATGGCGCCTCGTACCAGTGCCCATTGATATCAGTTAATTCCAGCCCCGGTGCAGTCTGATTCATGATTGTGAAACATTCAAAATCAGTATGTGCTGCGATGCCTACATTGCGATCATCTACCGGTGCGTCGTTCATCGGATAATGCAATAAACGCATCGTCCGAGGCGCTTTGATACCGCTGCGTTCACTAATGAAGGTACGTTCCATGCCTAGTATTTCTGAAAAAATCTCACTTATTGCTCGTCCGAGTCGGGTGACCTGCTCGTTATATTTAAGTACCGCACCTCGAAACTCTGGTAAGTCCGGCCAAATGTTTGGATCGATACCTACACTCTTGTATTGATCCACTGTCAACTCCTGACTAATATCGAAGGATTCAAGATAAGCGATCGTATCCTTCTGGTAGGACGGTTCCCCAAAAATCGGCGTCCAACCTTTGAGGCCTTTCACATGCTCGTTATGTATGTCAGTTTTAACTGAACTGTCGTCTGGCAAATGAAAAAATGCTTCCATTGCCGACAAGATATTCTGAATGACCTTATCTTCCACACAAGTGTTATGGATGTAGAAAAAACCGGTCTCAAGGCAAGCAGTCTTAATCTCTTGAATTAATATTTCACGCTCCACACCGTCCCCTGAAAACAAGCTCTGTAAGTTAATATTCGGAATACTGCCAAGATCCAGCATCCTGGCAGCTGCTTTTTGGTCAAGTTGCTCAGTACTCGGCATTAATAATCCTATTTAAAGCATCAGAGGCTCTTTAATTATGTTCGAAAGTGGTGTAAGACTGAATTGAAAAAAGCTTCTTATCTGGTTGAAATGGTTGTTACTAAATTACTCAGATGGTCGTTTCAATACTATTATGAAACGTGTCATTTTTTCAAAAATTTAGAACATCATCCACTCCACAAAAATCATTAATAATACGGTGTACAGAGCGGCAACAAAATCATCCAACATAATCCCAAGTCCTCCCTTCAATCTGTTATTTAAATCACCAATCGGCCAGGGCTTCCATATATCAAACAACCTGAAAAATCCAAATCCTAAGGTCCAACCCATTATTGATGGTGGTGCAATCAGGAGTGCCAAATAAATTCCGGCAATTTCATCCCAGACAATACCTGGGTGGTCATGGATACCAATGCGCCGGGCACTCTCACCGCACAGCCAGATACCGCTCATTATCAGGGCAATTGCGATTATAAGGCGTAATTCAAGCGGTAATCCTAAACTTGCCCAAGCCAGTGCTACGCCAAGGAGTGAGCCGAGAGTCCCGGGTGCGATCGGTGACAATCCGATTCCTAAACCAAATGCCAACAGATTCACCGGATCTGTTAAGACTTTTCTTCTGATATTTGCTCCTATCACTACCATTTTTTTAGCTGCCAATCCTTTCAGAAATGTCGATAACCGGGGTCCGTATATTCGAAAGGTACACCATCTTTGGTGCACACAATGCCACTACCCGATATAACCTCGCCAATGCGAGCTACTTGCAGCTTATTTTTTTTTGCAAGGGCATGAATTTCAGCATCTTTGGATTGAGGTGCTGAAAAACAAAGCTCGTAATCATCACCGCCAGCCAACGCAAAATTTGTAGCTTTGTCATAATAAAATTTAGCAATAATTTCTGCGGACAGCGGCAGCAATGTGAGTTCCACTTTTGCACCTACCTTACTGGCCATCAAAAGCTTTTGTAGATCTGCATATAAGCCATCCGACAAATCAATTGCAGCACTGGCAAACTTTGTAATCGCCGCAGCAAACGCGACTCTTGCTTTCGGACGCACAAAACGTCCGATAAGATATTTACTTTCGCTCGTCTTATCGGAACCACTTATAAGAAGTGAAAGACCGGCGGCTGCATCGCCCGGTGTGCCCGTAACAAAGATACTGTCGCCAGGATCAGCACCAGATCTTTTCATAACATTATGCGGATCGATATCACCCAATAATTGAGTACTGATAACAGTTGTTTCGCTGCGAGTCGTATCACCGCCAATGAGAGATACTTTGTACTCGGATGCCGCGGTAAATAGACCTTGCGCAAAGAGCGACAACCAATCAACATCTGTTTTCGGCATACTAAGTGCCAACATCATCCATCTAGGTCTGCCGCCCATGGCCGCCATATCCGATAGATTAATGGCAACCGAACGATATCCAATGTCGAATGGCGAGAGATCGGCAGGATAATGAACACCTGCAACAATGGTATCGACGACACAAATTAATTGTCGATCAGGATCTGGTGCGATAACAGCTCCATCATCGCCAATACCCAGCAGTACGCTGCCATCTTTTATCGGCCGGTCGAAAAATCGGCGAATCAATGCAAACTCATCCACCGCTTAAAAGCACTCCTACTTAGTTGATTTAAATGCTTCTTCCGGGCGCAGTTTATCAGCTGCTTTGTCGAGCAAAGCATTAATATATTTGTATCCATCCACGGCACCGAAGCGTTTTGCGAGATTCACCGATTCATTAATTACGACTCGGTAAGGCACATCATGCCTTTCAGTAAGTTCGAAGAAGCCGAGCAACAGGATGGCTATTTCGACAGGGTCGAGAAGTGACAGCGGTCGATCGGCCAACTCAGAAATTTTCGCTTCCAACTCAGTTTGACTCTGGCAGATTAGCGGCAATATCTCATCAAAATATTCCTGGTCGACACGGCCATACTCGTCTCGTTCTTTGAACTGTCGCACTAATTGACCACAGTCGTAACCGGTTAGCTGTTTTTGGTAAAGAGCCTGAAGTATCAATTCTCGAGACCGGCTGCGCACACCTGCCGAATCAGCCTTGCTCATTTTGATCCCCTTGGGGCACCCTGCTCAGATGTTTTATTAGTTAAAACGTAAAATCTAATCTAACTTGCGTAGTAAGTTAACCATCTCAATGACCGTCAGTGCTGCTTGTTCGCCTGTATTGCCAGCCTTAGTGCCGGCACGCTCAATAGCCTGTTCGATAGTGTTGGTTGTAAGCACACCTATCCCGATTGGTAGACCATATTGTCGACTGACCGCAGTGATGCCACTTGTGCATTCGCCGGCGACGTAATCGAAATGCGGCGTCGCACCACGTATTATTGCACCGAGTGCAACGATACCATCGCATCGACGTTGTGCAGCCACTTTTTCCACAGCAAGTGGCAATTCATAAGAACCAGGTACCCGTACGATTTCGATATCAGTTTCATTGGCGCCATGCTGGCACAAACAATTAATAGCGCCTTTAATTAGTGATTCAACAATAAAGTTGTTGAATCGCGAGGCAACAATTGTAAACCTCGCATCCCTCGCAACGAGATCGCCTTCGATAATTTTCACTTTATCCATTTGTTTTGTCGTTAATTATCAACGTAATCCGTAATTTCTAGACCAAAACCTGAAATTGCATGCATTTGCTTTGGTGCTGATAATACACGCATCCGCTGTACGCCCAGGTCTATCAGAATTTGAGCCCCCACACCATAAGTCCGAAGAACTGCATCACCACTTCGCCGACTTTCGAGGTCATCATTTACTTGAGATAAGTTGCCGAATGCATCCATCAATTCACGCGATGATTCCTGATCTCGCAGTACCACTATAATGCCGGCATCCTCTTTTGAGATTCTCTCGATAGCACTATCCAAAGGCCAGCCTAGCATGGGGCTATGTACACCCATAATATCTCCGAGTGTATTCTGTCGGTGAACTCGCACTAACGGTTCAGCACATCCCGTAACATCACCCTTTACCAATGCAAGATGGACTGCTTGATTTACGTGATCATCATAGCAATACAACGTAAATTCACCGTAACTCGTCTGCACTGACTTTTTACCTATACGTTCAACATAGCGCTCCTTCTCCAACCTATAACGAATCAGATCAGCAATTGTGCCAAGCTTTATAGCATGCTCGCGAGCGAATTTATGGAGATCTGGGCGACGCGCCATACTGCCATCTTCGTTTAGGATTTCAACAATGACGGCCGCCGGTTCAAACCCTGCGAGACGTGCCAAATCACAGCCTGTTTCAGTATGCCCTGCTCGTGTCAATACTCCACCTGGTTGTGCCATGATTGGAAAAACATGCCCAGGTTGTCTCATGTCTTCCGGTTTCGCATTGGATGCAACGGCCATTTTTATGGTTTTGGCTCTGTCATGCGCGGAAATGCCGGTCGTTATTCCTTCCGCCGCTTCTATTGACACCGTGAAGTTTGTTGCGTGGTATGCATCCGTTTCGTAAACCATCAATGGAAGACGAAGTTGTGCGCAACGCTCTCGCGAAAGTGTAAGACAAATCAGGCCACGACCGTAACGAGCCATATAATTAACATCTTCCGGACGAACTTTCTCGGCAGCCATAAGTAGATCGCCTTCATTCTCACGATCTTCGTCGTCGACCATGATGACCATCTTTCCATCATGAATATCAGCAATTATGTCTTCGATATCGCTGAATATAGATGTTTTTAGATGTGGTGTCGTAATCTTACGCATAGCCATGTGTCTTTAAGAAGTTTCTTGAAATACCCGTACCACTTGTTTTTGGAACTCTATCATTGTGAAGCAAACATTCAACATAACGAGCCACGAGATCTACTTCTATATTAACTACTGTTCCAACCAAGTAATCACCGATGATCGTTTTTTCAGCAGTATGAGAAATAATATTCACTTCAAAAGTACCTTCCGATACCTCATTAATGGTAAGACTCACGCCATCAACACAGATGGCTCCCTTTTTTGCCAGGTAACGGTCGTATTCCTTTGGTAATTCAATCTTCAGTCTAACCGAGCGGGCATCATTGTCGCGAGCTCTTATGGTACCCACGCAATCGACATGACCGCTAACAAGATGTCCGCCGAGTCGATCACTTAGTCTGATCGACGGCTCAAGGTTCAACATACTGCCCGTGTTCAATCCGGCAAACGTAGTCACTTTCATCGTTTCAACCGAAACGTCTGCTTCGAAACCATCGTTGTGCAAAACTGCAATTGTTAGACAGATACCGTTTACAGAAATGCTCTCACCAATACTGAACTCCGACCAGCGTAGTCCATGTGATTCGATAACCATGCGCAAATCTCCACTCTGCTCTTTCAGGGAGCGGATCCTACCCTTGGCTGTAATAATTCCAGTAAACATGAGGAAACTTTACTATTTTTCGCTGGTGGTTAGTGGCCGAGCTGTGATTCTAGTGTCAGATCCTACGCGCCGAACATCAATAATATCGAGTTGCATACGTTGACACATGTTGTGCCAAACAGGAGTGCTAAACATACCCTGTGTCTGGCTCCCCATGATATGCGGTGATTGATAAATGATAAACTCATCGACATACCCTGAAACTAACAGACTGCCGGCTAATCTGTGTCCCGCCTCTACAAGAATATCGTTTATTTCAAGCTCGGCAAGTTTCGCGAACACCTCGTTAAAATCTACCTTTTCGTCCCGTTCTGCCACAAGGTATATAGAAGCACCAGTGTCCTCGAGTGCTGCCCTATTTTCGTCATTAATACAAAATACTGCCGTTTTTCCGGGCAGCTTCAGCATCCGCGCCGATAAAGGCATACGCAACTTGTTGTCCAAAATGACGCGCAGCGGATACATATCCTCGTTTGCAAAACTTTTATCACGTACTGTTAAAGACGGATCGTCTGCAAGTACAGTACCAATACCTGTCAATACAGCTCCGGATGATGCTCGCAAGCGTTGCACGTCAGTTCTTGACTCAGGGCCGGTGATCCACTGGCTTTGACCATTTGCCATAGCGGTGCAACCGTCCAAGCTTGCCGCCATCTTCAGCCTGACAAAAGGTCGTTTTCGCATCATGCGAAAAATAAATCCTTCATTAAGTTTAATCGCATCGTCGCGCATCAATCCCATGCGTACAGCAATGCCTGCCTCTTTGAGCGCAGTCAACCCATTGCCTTCCACTTCATTAAAGGGATCTTCCATTGCAATAACTACTTCGGAAATTTCGGCTTTGATCAGCGCTTCAGAACAAGGTCCTGTTTTACCATGATGCGCGCAGGGTTCGAGTGTGACATATACAATCGCAGATTTAGCAGCAGCACTCGCATTACGCAACGCATTTATCTCTGCATGTGCTTCACCGGTTTTTTGATGCCATCCTTCACCAACGATTGTGCCTTCATTAACAATGACACATCCTACTCTGGGATTCGGATGAGCGGTGTAGATTCCGCGACGCGCCAACTGTAGTGCACGCGCCATAAATTCACAATCGGCTGGAGAATAGTTAGTCACCGTCCTAGGACCATAGGACCACCGACTTCGGCGATACAGAGCACTGCCTGTTGCATAGTATTAATCAATCGTTTGGTTAGTTGCTGTATTTTTTGATCAAGAGTCATATCAATAAATATTTCCATCAGCTTTTTTTGTCCGGTAGGTCCGGCAAAAACGACATCTGCTCACGACTGGTAGTTATCTTGGATACTTCTTGAAGGCGTCTTATTTCTTCCTGGAACTCAGTAATATCTTGAAAGCTGCGATAGACAGAGGCAAATCTAACGTATGCGACTTCATCAAGGTTTCGTAACTCGTCCATAACAAGCTCACCAACCAGGCGAGATGGCACTTCGCGCTCACCTATTGTTCGGAGTTTATGTACCAGTCGACCGACAGCCTGCTCGAATTCATCCGAGGACACGGGTCTTTTCTCCAAAGCACGGCGCATGCTGTCGCGAACTTTCGATTCATCGAATGGCTGACGACTGTTGTCGTTCTTGACGAGCCGGGGCATAACGAGTTCCGCACTCTCAAATGTCGTGAATCGCTCGTTGCACTGCAAACACTGACGTCGGCGACGAATCTGTCGACCTTCACCGGCCAGTCTAGAATCGATGACTTTTGTTTCTTCGTGGTTACAAAAAGGACAATACATAGCTAAGCATCAATTGACGTTTGACTGCTAGCTTATCAAAGTGATCAAACATAAACTGGAAATCGCTTACAAAGTTCAAGCACCTTGCCTTGTACATGCTTGATCATAATCTCGCTATTAACGTCGTCGATAATGTCACAGATCCAGTGGCTTAGCTGCTGTGTTTCTTCGGAGCCAAATCCACGTGTGGTAATTGCCGGCGTACCCAGACGTAAACCACTTGTTACAAAAGGCGAACGCGGATCATTGGGTACCGTATTCTTATTAACAGTAATGTTCGCTCGATCCAGCGCGGCATCTGCATCCTTACCGGTGATTCCTTTATCTAGGAGACTTAATAGAATGAGATGATTATCGGTTCCACCGGACACGATACTGTAGCCGCGTTCCATGATGGTGTTTGCCATCGTCTTCGCATTTTTGATGACATCAGCCTGATATTTCCTAAATTCAGGGCTCATGGCCTCGAGTAAGGCTACAGCTTTCGCAGCGATTACATGCATCAGCGGCCCACCCTGAGTTCCTGGAAATACCAAAGAATTAAATTTTTTGGTTAGATCATCGTTTTTCTTCGCCAATATCATACCGCCCCGAGGTCCACGCAGAGTCTTGTGCGTTGTCGTTGTGACAACATCGGCATACGGTACCGGATTCGCGTAAAGACCCGCCGCTATCAGCCCAGCGACGTGCGCCATGTCAACCATCAAATAAGCGCTTACGCTATCAGCGATTTGCCTAAAACGTTCCCAATCAACAACCCTGGAATATGCCGAAAATCCGGCGATAATCATGCGAGGTTTGTGTTCGGTGGCAAGGTGTTGGACCTGATCGTAGTCAATCAATCCGGATTCTGCCACAACACCGTATTGCTGAGCTTTAAACAGCTTGCCGGAGAAATTAACAGCAGCACCATGCGTCAGGTGTCCACCATCTGACAAACTCATACCGAGGATTGCATCACCAGCATTAAGAAGCGCTAGACATACCGCCGCATTTGCTTGCGATCCGGAATGCGGCTGAACATTAGCATAGTCTGCGCCGAAAAGTTTCATTGCACGGTCGATCGCTAACTGTTCTGCAACATCAACATGGTCGCAACCTCCATAGTAGCGCTTGCCCGGATAACCTTCGGCGTATTTGTTGGTTAATACGGAACCCTGAGCTTCCAGCACGCGTAAACTTGCGTAGTTTTCGGAGGCAATCAATTCAATATGCTCTTCCTGACGGCGTGCTTCATTGCTAATAGCGTAGAACAGTTCTGAATCGAATTCTTCTATTGAGGTTGCTTCGAGAAACATTACTTAAGAATTCTCCGGTGCAGTGGTTAAGATTACTTAAGGATATTCATTGTACCTAAGCAAGTTTATACAACCACTTTATGGTATCTAAGATACAAACGATTGCACTACACGCGTCCATGCTCGTGCTAGGTTACGAAGATTATAACCACCGCCACCCGTACCAATGATGCGCCCATCACAATGCCGATCCGCCAACTTACACAGGTCCCTAGCCGCCCGGGCGTGTGCCTCCTCCGTATAATTCAGATGCGTGATCGGATCATCTGCCAGGCTATCCGCACCACACTGAAAGATGATAAATTCGGGTTTGGCATTATCAACATAGTTTACAACTTGTGCCCAAACCACATCGAACTCTGCATCTCCGGCACCTGGCGGCATTGGTATATTAAGTTTTGTTCCTATCGCTGTACCTTTACCAGTTTCTTTCGCAGAACCTGTGCCCGGATATAGAAACCGGCCGTCTTCGTGTATATCCGCAAATATCAAATCCGCATCATCTTCAAAACCATAAAAAATTCCATCGCCATGGTGCGCATCGATATCAACATAGGCTATGCGTTGTAAGCCATGATGTTTCCTCAAGTGTTCGACTGCAATACCACAATCGTTGAACACACAAAATCCTGCAGCGTGACTACGCCCAGCGTGATGCAGTCCCGCAATCGGTACAAAAGCTCGATTTGATTTGCCCGCCATGATCGCATCTACTGCTGCCAGTGTCGTGCCGACCACATCAGATGCAGTATCGAATATGCCCGGGTATGCGGGCGTATCTCCATCGTCAAGAAACCCTTGTCCCTCCTGTGACATTTTGGAAACAAAGTTAATATATTTAGCTGTATGAAATAGCGCGAGCTCATTAACACTAGCGCGGCGCGGTTCCTTATATTGAATTGCTGTACCGAGCTTCGCATTTGCAAGCTCGGTCTGAAAAGCCTCGTGTCGATCGACACCGAATGGGTGCCCCTCACCGAAACCGTAATTGGCCAGGGCATCTCCCTTGTATACATACATTGGTGTATCTGTCACAGCTTTTAAGAACCTCTAGGATATGGCGATCCGCACATTTCTAAACATCCGCATCCATGCACCATCGTCTCCCCAATTTTTAGGATGCCAAGAATTTTGCGTTGTTCTTGCAACTCGTTCAGGATGCGGCATCATAATGGTAATACGGCCATCTTCATTGCTGAGACCACAAATTCCATTTATGGAACCATTTGGGTTGGCCGGATAGGACTCAGCAACATTCCCATAATTATCGATGTAACGAAGTGCGACTAGTGTTTCAGCTGCTGTCTGATCGGTCGCGCTATAAAACTTCGCTCGTCCTTCTCCATGCGATGTAACTATCGGTATGCGGCAACCTGCCATACCGGACAAAAAAATGGATCGAGTATCATATATTTCAACGAGACTCAATCTAGCCTCAAATTGTTCAGATTTATTGCGCAGAAAGTTTGGCCAGTAGGTAGCACCAGGAATCAATTCCCGCAAGTGCGACAGCATCTGACAGCCATTACAAACACCAAGTGCGAAACTATCACCGCGCGAGAAAAATTTCGCGAACTGATCACGTGTCTGCGAATGATTAAGAATGGATTTTGCCCAGCCGCCACCTGCACCGAGGACATCACCAAATGAAAATCCTCCACAGGCAACAATACCCTGGTAATTGTCCAGTTTATCTCTACCTTCAAGCAGATCGCTCATATGTACATCGATCGCATCAAAGTCCGCACGAATGAACGCTGCCGCCATCTCGTACTGACTGTTTACACCCTGCTCCCTGAGAATTGCAACTCGCGGCTTTCTGCCTCCTATTAATGGCACCACAATATCTTCAGCCGGATCAAAATTGAGATGCACATTCAATCCCGGATTCGTTCCGTCCAGTATTTGGTCATATTCTTCTCGCGCCGTTTCAGGATTATCACGGAGCGATTGCAACCGATAACTGGTACCCGACCATTCTCTCTGCATGCGAGTACGGTCCATTTTCAAAACAATTTCGTCATCTCTGTAGATAGTCAACCGGTCATCCACATCAACATGCCCAATCGTTTCCCATGCGGTATCGTACTTATCCAGGATTGCCTCGGCTTCGGTCAGCTTACTTTCAACCACTTGTAATACGGCGCCGAGTTCCTCATTAAATAGTTGTGTTAGAACATCACGTGCCGATCCGTTTAAATGAAGTGACGCACCGAGCCGGCCAGCGAACATCATTTCAGCAACAGTAGCTAGAAGTCCACCATCCGAGCGATCATGATAAGCAAGGATCAGATTATTTTCTCTAAGTTTTTGTATTGCCGTAAAAAAATTCCTAAGTTGCTGGGGGTGTTCGAGATCGGGTGTCTCACCACCATGACGGCAATAAACTTGGGCTAGGCAGGATCCACCGAGCCTTCTCGTACCCTGCCCCAAATCTATCAGCAGCAAATGGCTCGTCTCAGTAACGCATTGTAATTGTGGCGTCAGGTGACAGCGAACATCGCTGACCGGTGCAAATGCTGAAACAATTAAGGATACCGGTGCAACTACCTGATATTCGCCATCTTCATCTCGCCATCGAGTATTTAAAGACAACGAGTCTTTGCCGACCGGAATCGCAATACCGAGATCGCGGCACAACTCAAGGCTTACAGCTTTAACGGTATCGAATAAATTCGCGTCTTCGCCAGGATATCCGGCAGCTGCCATCCAATTTGCAGAAAGTCTGATTTTGTTGATGTCATCAATCGCCGCGGCGGCTATGTTAGTGATAGCTTCTCCGACCGCTATGCGCCCAGATGCCGGTGCATCCATGGTCGCAAGCGGAGTCCGCTCACCCATCGACATTGCTTCTCCGGTAACCGACTCGAAACTGCTCGCCGTGATAGCTACATCACTGACAGGCACCTGCCATGGACCAACAAGTTGATCTCTCACACAAAGACCTCCAACCGTCCGATCACCGATGTGTATTAGAAATGACTTATCAGCCACTGCTGGAAATCGCAATACGCGAAGTACGGCTTCTTCAAGTTCAATACCTTCAATATCTAACTCTTGTTGTAAGCGCGGCATGCGTATAACGTCGCGTGTCGATTTCGGCGTCTTACCGAGTAGCATATCCATTGGCATATCGACAATACGGTTACCGAACTCACTATCTGTAACAATTAGTTTTTGGTCATCAGTAAGAGTACCGATAACCGCATATGGGCAACGTTCGTGGTCACAAAGACGAGCAAACTCATCGATTCGATCATCAGCAATAACTAGGACATATCGCTCCTGGGCTTCGTTACACCAAATACCCATTGGCGACATGCCTGGTTCGGCGTTCGGTATATCACGCAGTTCAACTCGCGCACCAAGATGACTATGGTCGACTGCCTCAGGTACTGCATTTGATAAACCGCCCGCACCTACATCATGAATTAGCAAAATTGGATTTACTTCTCCCATTGCGCAGCAATGATCAATAACTTCCTGAGCGCGACGCTCGATTTCTGGATTTCCTCGCTGGACCGAAGCATAGTCTAGATCCTCGTGGCTAGCACCACTAGCAAGGCTCGATGCGGCTCCACCGCCAAGACCAATCAACATTGCGGGTCCACCAATGACCACCAACCTGGCACCGAAGGGCACATCGATCTTCAGTGCATGTTCGTCGCGAACATTACCCACACCGCCAGCGATCATGATCGGTTTGTGATAGCCGAAAATTTCGTTTTTTGTTCGACCCGGCACTTCAAATGTGCGGAAGTAACCAAGTAAATTCGGCCGACCAAACTCATTATTAAAAGAAGCGCTACCAATCGGACCGTCAAGCATAATATCCAATGGAGTGGCCATTCTGTCAGGATGGGCGAAAGATTTTTCCCAGGGCTGAGCAAAGCCAGGAATGCGTAGATGCGAGACTGTAAATCCTGTCAACCCCGCTTTTGGTTTGGCTCCCAGTCCGGTCGCACTTTCATCACGAATTTCTCCTCCTGCTCCGGTTGCAGCACCAGGAAATGGAGAAATTGCCGTCGGATGATTATGAGTTTCTACCTTCATCAGGATCTGAATCAGTTCAGCGTGATAACGATATTGCCTATCACTGTCAGGCATCAAACGTTCGCCTCGCCAGCCTTGTATGACGGCAGCATTGTCTGAGTAGGCTGAAATAACGCCATCGGGATTTGCTTCGGTAGTGCTACGAATCATGTCGAATAGTGTTTTATCTTGGGATTCGCCATCGATGATCCAGTCGGCTCTGAAAATCTTATGACGACAGTGCTCAGAATTCGCCTGAGCAAACATCATCAGTTCAGCGTCGGTAGGATCGCGTTGCAAATCTAGATAATTAGCGTATAGATATTCGATTTCATCGGTTGATAAAGCGAGACCGAGTTCGTTATTTGCTTGTACAAGTGCATCCGGGCCTTCCTTCAACAATGGAACCGTCGCAAGCGGTAATGGCGCGTGCTTCTCAAACAACATACTGGCTTGGTCATCGCTCTCAATTAGCATCTCAGTCATACGATCAAACAAATGTTCACTTAGCCCAACAAGATTCGTTTCATCCGGATTCATTTTGAACTGCAGTCCGTAACAAATACCACGCTCAATGCGTTCGATAGTATCTAGACCGCAGGCATGAGCTATATCCGTGGCTTTGCTGGACCAGGGCGAGATAGTGCCCAGGCGGGGAACAGTGAAAATTAGCCTAACATTCGTCGGAAATTTTGCGGCCATTTCACCAGAAAGCAGTAGAGCATCAAGACGATCATTATGCTCCGAGCTCAGTAATTCCGTGACACTAACAAAATAAGTATATCTTGCATGGAGTGACACAATACTCGGCTCGGACTCCTGCAGAATCGACAATAATTTATTAAGGCGAAATTTCGATAATGCGGATTGACCCGGCAACTTCAGTATAAAGTTCGAAGTCTGAACAGTCAGATCAGTCGCAGATTTGGACAAGCGGACACAACCTTAATTGCTACAGAGAGGGTTTGAGTAAACGGGATCATACCTGCTTCCACAACTACTCGTAAATGCAACAGCAATTGTAGTTCAGTTTCGTAGAATTATCTGGATGGTAATCTTTCATATCAGTTTGGCTACGCCTCCCGATATTTTCTGATCGTCAGTATTAATTGGATGATTCACCACCCGGTGTGTAAATAGGTACAGGAAACTGTGTAACATTATCGCCCTTAAGCTTGCTTATCTTGCTCGTACCCTGCTTCTTAACCTCATCGATGCGAATGATGGCATGCATCGGTAAATATGTTCTTTCGACACCCGAAAATTCAGACTTGATTTTCTCCTCAGAGGGATCAACAACAACCGAGCTACGCTCGCCGAAAACGAGTTTCTCAACCTCAATGAAACCGAACAAACCACCGTGACTAACATTGCGGGCATATATTTCGTAAACCTGCCCCTGGCTAACGAAGATGATTTTATATAGTATTTTTGTTGACATTGTGGATTATTTCGCTGACTTTGTTGGAACAATAAACGCTATAGTAGCTTACCCAAAATCTTCCGGCAAAGCTGCAGCTATTAAGTTCTATATTAATGTTTGTATGGTCAGATTATCGCTATACAAGTCCCGCTTGTCATCGATTCATGCGATTTTTCACAAGATCCTCAACCACGACCGGGTCAGTTAACGTCGAAGTATCACCGAGATTCGTATAGTCGTTCTCTGCAATTTTTCTTAAAATTCGTCTCATAATTTTACCGGAACGCGTTTTTGGTAATCCCGGTGCCCACTGAACCAGATCTGGTTTCGCGATCGGACCGATTTCTTTCCATACCCACTGCTTGAGTTCACCAAAGAGGTCATCATCGGGCACAACTCCTTCCATTAACGTCACATAAGCATAAATACCCTGCCCTTTTATTTCATGCGGGTAACCCACGACAGCAGCCTCTGCGACATCTTTGTGAGCCACTAATGCACTCTCTATTTCCGCTGTACCCATGCGATGACCGGATACATTCAGTACATCATCAACGCGACCCGTAATCCAGTAATAGCCATCCGCATCTCGTCGCACCCCATCTCCAGTAAAGAAATGACCCTCGAATGTCGAGAAATAAGTGTCAAAAAAACGCTGATGATCACCATAAATCGTACGCATTTGTCCAGGCCAGCTATCGAGTATGATTAGATTTCCTTCTGCTTCACCTTCGAGAATTTGGCCATCACCATCAACAATGGCAGGTTGAATCCCGAACAATGGCTTTGTAGCAGAACCCGGCTTCAAAGCAGTTGCCCCAGGCAATGGACTGATCAGAGCTCCACCGGTTTCTGTTTGCCACCAAGTATCGACGATCGGACATCGCTTATCACCAACAACGTGAAAATACCATTCCCAGGCCTCAGGATTGATTGGCTCACCGACAGTCCCCAGCAGCCGAAGGGTTTTACGAGACGTACGCCTAACAGGTTCGTCGCCCTCTCTCATCAATGCCCTAATCGCGGTAGGTGCTGTATAGAAAATGTTGACTTGATGTTTGTCGCAAATTTCCCAAAAACGAGAAGAAGATGGGTAATTCGGCACTCCCTCGAACATCAGTGTGGTAGCGCCATTGGCCAAGGGCCCATAAACGATATAGCTATGTCCCGTGACCCAACCGACATCTGCTGTGCACCAAAAAATATCGCCTGGGTGATAATCAAAAACGTGTTCATGCGTCATTGCTGCATAGACAAGATAACCTCCGCTAGTGTGCAGCACGCCTTTCGGCTTGCCGGTAGAACCTGACGTATAAAGTATAAACAGCGGATCTTCCGCACTCATTTCCTCGCACAGACAATCTTCATCCACTTGTTTTTCTATGTCGTGTAGCCACGCATCACGCTCATCAACCCAGTGAACATCAGCGCCCGTATTGCGAACGACAAGAACCTTCTGCAAAGTTGTGACGTCAGGGTTTTTCGCCGCCGCATCGACATTGGCTTTCAGTGGAATCGTTTTACCCCCTCGAACACTTTCGTCCGCGGTGACAACAATATTCGAGTTACAATCGTGGATACGACCTGCCAGTGCATCCGGTGAAAATCCTCCAAAAACTACCGAATGAACAGCGCCTATGCGTGCACAAGCCAACATCGCAATTGCAGCCTCAGGAATCATCGGCATGTAAATCGTAATTCTATCTCCCTTTTTTGCGCCGAGTTTCTTCAATGAATTAGCGAATCGGCAAACACGACCGTGTAGCTCACGATAGGTAATTTTGAGATCACGAGCTGGGTCATCTCCTTCCCATATGATCGCAACATCGTCGCCTTTTTTCTTGAGGTGACGGTCTACGCAGTTGTAACAGACATTCAATGAGCCGTCATAGAACCAGCGAATTTGGAAATTGTCCCGGGCAAACGAGATATCTTTAACTTTGCTGAACGATTTGATCCAATCAATACGTTGAGCCTGCTCTGCCCAGAAACCTTCGTTGTCGATCACGGATTTCTGGTACATTTCATCGTAATCGGCGGCATTAATTAAAGCTCTACTAGAGGTAGTGGAAGCAACCCCATAAGTCTTAACCATCATTTCACCTTGTTGTTCTTTGTTTTTTCAATTCGTTCATGTGACCGATTTATTTTACGGAAAAGCTTTCATAGGAGTTGTCATTCTTATTGAAGGATTCCATCCTTGTAGTTGTACTTCATTCCAATTGACCATTACTTGTGTTCGTGCGTACTGTGATCATGCTGTTTCGATTCTGGTGGCAGGTATTTAGATGATTTCGAATCATCATTCTCATAATTGTCCGTGTTATCACCATCATGGTTGGCTCCTTCAATGGCTTTAACACCGTGCAACTGCTCACTGTTTGTCGAATTATCGGCGTGATGTCCCATCCCTTTAGCGTTAGTCAATAAATCCTGGTACTGGGTCACACTAAGATCAGGTAATTTCATTATGAACGCCACAACCGGCCAAATGGAATCATCATCATGCGTTGCTCCCCACGAAGGCATACCAGTCATTTTGATGCCGTATTTGGTTACCCAAAATAATTCAGCGGGTGACATTTCCAATGCCGATTCCGCAAGATCGGGTGGAGGAGGATTCAACCCTAGACCCATTGCCTTGGGAGATTGACCAGGAGCGCCGTGACATCCTAGACACATCTCATTAAAGTCATTGACGCCGGCAAAAACTAAAGAATCATCATTGAGATTTGGCACATCGATATGCTTAGCATAGCGTTTTACCGAAGCATCTGAAGTAGTCGAAATTAACCAATTGATAATACTATTATGTGAGGAGCTTACACGAACATCATAAATGCCCGAATAAGCGAAGCTGATAATCGCTAATACACCAATAACGGTGACAATAATAAATGTTCTCATTATTTTTAATAATTGCCTCTGTTTTTTTTCTTATGATATACCGTGCCTGAAGTTAATATTTCTATATTTAAACTTTGACAGATTTTTCAGGCAAAATTTCTATTCAATTCCAACTTAAGCACTCTTCCTCTTTGTATTAGGTTTACTTCATTCCATTGGAATTCATATGAACACAGCATTAACAGAAATTTCGTTGCAAGGACTGATCTTTGCATTCCTTCCGGTAGCTGTCGTTATCGGAATCATGTTTCGTTGGTCTACAGGTGCTCCGACTGCAATATACGCCACGCTTCGAATGCTGATCCAATTGCTGCTCATTGGTTATGTACTGGTATATATTTTTAAAACTGATCAACTTGAATTCATCATGGCCGTCCTAGTAATCATGCTTACCGTAGCAAGTTGGATCGCGATTCGCCCACTGCAGAAAAAACAGCCACAGATGTATATGAATTCATTCCTCTCAATATCCATCGGCAGTATCCTAATTCTCACACTGGTTATTCAGATCGTTATCGACATTGAACCATGGTTTAGCCCACGTTATGTAGTACCGTTAGCGGGAATGATTATTTCCAGCGCAATGAATACCGTCAGTCTTGCAGCCGAAAGATTTCAATCCGAATACAATAAAAAAACACCGTATATAGAGGCTCGGCGAATCGCATTGCAGGTATCGTTAATACCAATTATTAATTCGTTGTTTGCGGTTGGCCTTGTAGCACTGCCTGGGATGATGACCGGTCAGATATTATCCGGAGTTTCCCCGTTGATAGCAGCGCAGTATCAAATCGTCGTTATGACAATGCTGTTCAGCGCTTCAGGTATTTCCGCATCACTGTATCTGGTGCTAATCAATCGTAGCCTGCGATTGTAATCTTCATGTTATTACGTATGTGCTTGGGGTTAAGCAGAGTCATCCGGAACACTATGATTAATGGCGGAGAGGGTGGGATTCGAACCCACGGTACGGAAAACCGTACTCTTGATTTCGAGTCAAGCCCGTTCGACCACTCCGGCACCTCTCCTGCGAAAGATTGTGAATTCTATTCTTTTTTAGATCTGAAATGGCACATTAATGAATATCGGGTGAAATTGACTCGGTACATCCTATCCCCATTCTTCGATTGACATTTTTGCACGATTCAAGCGGGATTTTGATCCCTCCAAACGTAAATCTAACTTGCTTCAACAAGCAATGATTTAGTCATTAGTTCTACAACAATACTTTTATTCACAGTTATCTATCATTTATTTTTATTGCTGAAATTTCTCATTTCTTGAGCTAACCTATAGGTGCTTGAGCTGGTATGGTTGATTTTGAAATACTTTTTTATACATAAAGTTCAAGGCTTTTAAGCGTAGCAATGACTACCAATGCAATGAATTGCAATGGCGGTTTCGATCAAAGAATGAAAGATTCGATGCAGAATGCATCGGATCGATAACCGGAGATCAGATTTGCGCCTATTGTTCTACGCACTGCTGGCAGCGCTTGTCAGTACCTGTTCTTCGTCACCTTCGATACTTGATCAGGTGCTCGAAGTTGGCGAATTGCGTGTAGTGACGCGTAACAGTCCTACTACATATTTTGTTGGACCCGAAGGACCAGGAGGTCCCGAGTTTGATTTGGTGCAAGGGTTTGCCGAGGAACTTGGCGTAACGCTAGTCATCAACACTGTTGATAGCCTCTCTGAAATTTTACCGCACCTAATCTCAGGTGCATCTCACATGTCTGCAGCGGGACTCTCAATTACCAAATCACGACGCGAATATCTAAGCTTCGGTTACCCTTATGATACCGTCGATATGCACCTTATCTATAAACTGGGTACCGGCAAACCTCAATCGATTGAGCAAATAATCGGTAAATCGATTGAAGTAGTTGCTGGCAGTAATCACTCCGACATGCTCGCATCATTGAGTAAGGTTTATCCAGAACTGACATGGTCTGAGAATGCAGATGTAGAAGTTGCCAATCTCATGGAGAAAGTTTTATACGAAGAGCTCGATTTTACAATCGCAGACAGCACTGAATTTGATATTCAACGGCACTTTTATCCGGACTTGCGTGTAGCACTTGATCTTAAAAACGAATATCCAATTGCCTGGGCATATCTAAAAGGAGATGGTGACAGTCTCCTTACAAGGGGCGATGAATATCTGATCAAATCAAAACATTCGGGCTTGCTCGCTCAGATAAATGACCGCTATTACGGCCATACGAAAAAATTTGATTATGTTGGTACGAGAGCCTTCATCCGACATTTTGACAAACGACTACCTCGATATCGTCCCTGGTTCGAAAAGGCGGGTGCACTATATGGCGTAGACTGGCGACTGCTTGCAGCGATCGGTTATCAAGAATCTCACTGGCGATCTCACGCCGTGTCACCAACCGGTGTCAAAGGCATTATGATGTTAACTGAAGCGACCGCTGACTATCTCGATATCGAAGATCGCATGGATCCGGAGAACAGCATTTTCGGTGGTGCAAGATTCTATGCGCGGCAAACAGAACGCATTCCTGACAGTGTTAACGAACCTGACCGTACCTGGATGGCACTCGCTGCGTATAATGTTGGTTTTAACCACATAAAAGACGCACGGCAAATCGTGGAGTGGCAAGACGGCGACCCGGACACCTGGGTCGATCTTAGTGAAATGCTACCGCTTCTTGCTAAACGAGAATGGTACTCACGGGTGAAATACGGTTACGCGCGAGGATGGGAACCAGTACTTTACGTTAACAATATCCGTAATTACTACAATATTCTTCGCTGGATGACAGCAAATGAGACTCAAGAAGATGATGAGACGAAGGTACAAATAGATTTAGCCACTAACGATACCTGAAAAATATCACCCATCCTGACAAGCAATCCCTATTATCTTTTCGCGGCGAAAAAATCTTTAAGCATTGCCGAGCATTCTGCCTCAAGCAACCCACCATTGATTTCGAAGCGGTGATTGAATTCTTTGATATTACTTAAATCCAGAACACTACCAACGGCACCAGTTTGTGGATCATACGCACCAAATACCAGTCTTTGTATACGTGCCTGAATCATAGCACCCACGCACATAGCACAAGGCTCGAGCGTAACATAGACTGTCGCGCCTTTTAGTCTGTAATTTTTCTGATTTGCCGCAGCATTTCGGATAGCGATAACTTCGGCATGAGCACTTGGATCAGAATCCTGAATAATTCGATTGAAACCCTTGCCAATAATGTCTCCAGACCAGGTAACAATTGCCCCAACGGGAACTTCATTAGAAGCCATTGCCTTTTCTGCTTCGGTAATGGCTTCCTGCATCAGATTAATGTCAATATAGGTCCAACTCACTTTCTTCTTGCCTGACGCCAAAAACGCGTCCACATCACACTTTTCACAGAGTGATTATATAACTGTTATTAAAATAATAAGTTAGGCATTATTTTTTTCAAGATATTTTCTCCATGGAATACAGTTTTCAGAAACATGTTGTGAGAAATAATTTTTTGTTTCTTTTTGAAATAATTGAAGTTTCTCTATTTCATTGCTACCAGGAGTAGTCCACCATATTGGATGAGTTAACAACTGAAAACTATTACCTTCTTTATATTTTGGATCATCTTGAGGAAGTCCATACTTAAAACTGCCCCCACTATCAGAATAGTATCCAATTTCTTGAAAAAATTTCTTTTCATAAGAATGCCTAATATTCCCTATAGGTTTATTATCTTTGGTAAATATTTTGCTTGGGCGATGAATGGTTATAAACGATACTTTTGTTTTTGTAATATTCTCAAATATCTCTATTTCATTTAGTAACCCTGTCTTAACATTTTTATAAATTGATGCATCAAAATGTAATCCAATATCATGATTAAGAGCTTTAATTTTTTTAACAATTTCTTGAACAACGGGAGATAGAAAATTATAACTATGGGAACGTATAAGAAAATAGAAGGATGATTGAATTCCTATCTCTTTTTCGGCCTCTGCCATCTGCAGAGCTTTAAAAACATCAAAATCTACGTCATGTCGCAGAAGTATTTGTAGCTTTGGCTCCGGTAATTCAATCTTGCCTACTGGATAAATTGAGTATCCGTCATATTTAAACTGTAAAAGTAGTTCAGCATATCTGTCTAGAGTTAGTTCCATAATACGTAAATTTCTTTAAGCCTTTTTAAATCTATGTCCAATATTTATTTCTTCTAATCGAGTTCTTTGTGGGACCATATGAGGTTGAAACATTTTTTTAAAAAAGTCTAAATTGAGATCCATCAAAATCAAAATATTTTACTGGTTGGATCGTCATTTCAACATGTTGACCTGTAAAATGATATCTCCAAGCAGTTTTTAGTTAGTTTTTTAGTAGATTTTACAATAAATAATTGCCTAAAATTTATTGGGCAGTAAGATTTTAGAAAGCAGAGTATTGATTAGGTGAAAATTATGAAGACTATCAGAACAGCCCTTATTACAGGGGCATCATCAGGCATAGGTAAAGATCTGGCTTTTATCTTTGCTGAAAATGGCTATGATCTTGTTCTTACAGCAAGGAGAGAAAATAATCTTAAAGAAATTGCAAAAGAAATTGCAAAATTAAATGATATTAAAATATCAATTTTTCCAGCAGATTTAAGTGATCGTGATGCACCCGAGAGCATCTACAATTTTTGCGAAGAAGAAAATATTTCAATTGATGTACTTGTGAATAATGCTGGCTATGCAATTTTGGGAGATTTTCATCAAATTTCTTGGAATCAACACAATAATTTCATTGAAGTGCTCTCTACATCAGTTATACATCTAACCTATTTGTTTTTACCCAAAATGATAGATAAAAAATTTGGAAGAATTATAAATATTGCTTCTTTAGTAGGTCTAATACCAGGTGTTGGCACTATGTATTCAGCAGCAAAAACTATGGTAGTTAAATTTTCACAAGGAATTCATAAAGAATATAAACATATTAATGTGTATTGTTGTGCGGTATGCCCAGGTTTTACACATACCGAATTTCACAGAGAGATGAGTGATGTAAAAAATTCTATTCCATCTATTATGTGGATGAACTCTAAAGATGTTGCCAAACAAGCCTTTAAAGGCTCAATGTCTGGGAAAGATTTACTGATAAATGGTGCATTTAATAAATTTTTAGTCTTTTTATTTTGGTTAACACCACGACATTGGTTTATTAATTTTGTATCTAATAAATTAAGAGATGAAAAAAATAACTAATGGAAACAAGTAATTAAAGAAATTTTTATCAGAGTTATATCAGTTGATGGATAATTCATAATCTATTTGAAAATCTGTCATGCAAGAAGTACGGTGCGTAAACTATGAAGCAGGATATTAATGCAATTGGATATAAGGAAAATATATGGAATGGCTCATTAGGAAAGAAAATCATAAGATTATCTCCATATGGTTTCTCTATCAAAAACCAATAATTTGCCGGACTTCCAAGCAAATGATTTATTCCATAAATTAAAATTAAAATTAATGTTGTAAATCCAAATATACGAAAAATATCTTTTATATAAGGCCTCTCTTTTAAAAGGATGATTGATATCGAAATACCTAGGAGTGTTAAGGTATGTCCATATTGGTTAGAAAGATAATCAATTGAAGGGAATCCATAAACCGTATCGGGTGTCAAAATAGACATGCCACCTCCGGCAATTCCCCAAAAAAATGCGAAACTAAAAAATAGTCTATTTTTAGTTAAAAAATAAATTGCAATGGAAATTGCAGACAAATCGCATAAGTGAAAAGGTAATGCACCTTTCCAACTACCCCCAGAAATATAAACCTCCCTATAGAAATCAAAGAATTGATGGAAGAATATAAGGAATACTAATATCTTTATTAAAAGATTTATTGTTTCTTTATTTTTATTAAGAAAAAATTTAGGGAAGAAGATTACAAATAATATACAAATTGCTATAACAATTATGTGAGATAAAGATAATAATTCGAATTCTTCCATAACTATTTTATTTATTTCAACTCAATAAATTTATCATTTCAAAGTTATGTTATCACTTTGGTTCATAGCTACTACAATTGATTTCCACCATTACTTCATTACGCCTCATAAACCAAGGTACAAATGGAGAATTATATCTAGAAAATATTGGATCTCCGATAACTTCAATATTATTATCAACTAAAGCATCAAGTAGTTGATTTTCAAATTTTCTATAATTTTTTTCACTCCATCGCCCTGAAAATTTCTTTACCGCCATGATCCTTGGTTCTATCCTTAGTAAACCTATTCTTGGGTCATTCGGAATTGGCAATGTCTCTAATGAGTATTTTTGCTCCATTAAAAAACGATAAGTATGTTGATTCGATTGACTCTTATTAGAAAAAACAGGAGCCGTCATATTCATTTTTTCTGAACTGGAAATAACTTGAGATTCCACAGGGGCCGTCATATTCATTTTTTCAGCCATTTGATTGGATCCAAAAATATATCTCGCCAATACTCTAAAAGCTTCATTTCCTGATGATGTAAAGTCACCGTCAAGAGTAACTTCTGCAACTAAATAGGCAGCATAATGCCTAATCTCAAAGATCAAATTGGTATCAATAATTTCAAATTTAGGTTCCTCTAATGCGCTCACTGTATTTCCAAAAAAAATAGCAAAAAATAGCAAATAAACTGAATTTTCAGCGAAACTCCGTGTTGGATATATTGGTAAGTAAGGTTTAGTACTCAATTGAATTGCCATTTCATGCGAGAAAACCTCCAGTATCATTGATACCTAGATTATCGATCACATTATAATGTCCTTATAAATAAGGAAATAAAAAAATTATTTATTAAAAATTCGTTTTATTTAAATCTCCCCCATCTCCATATAAGAGCATCTTTATGGGGAAATTTTCCTTTCTTAGTTTTTAAGGACTTTTCTTCAATCTTTATATTATCTTCACCATTCTTAATAGAAAAATCCTTAGGGTTAATTTTAAATAAATGATTATCAAAAGCAGCATGATGATTTCTACAAAGGAAAATCCCATTTCTCCAATCATCACTTCCTTTTTCTTCTTTATCTCTTATGTGTACAGCATCTAAAAGTCTCGGATGTTCTATCGAACAAACAGCACATTTATATCCATAATTTTTTATTATTTGATATCTAAATTTTCTTTGCTCAGGCCTAGTTTTAGTTTTTATTTCCCCTGTCTTTTTATCGAGAGTAAGTGTAAAAAAATCTTCTTCCTTAGTTTTAAGGTAAGTGAGTATAAAAAAATCTTCTTCCTTAGTTTCAAGGTAAGTAGGCTTATCATAGTTAAAATCAATCAGAAAAATTTCTTCTTGATCATCAAAATCAAGTACCCAACCTAATTTTACCTCCCTAGTAGATTTCTTTTTTCCTTCAAGGATTACAAAAATTGGTAAATTGAGTTTTAGACATTCTTTAGTTGCTTCTATTTCATTTTTATCTCTAGTTGCAGGTCTGTTCGTATTCGGATAATGACAAATTAAACCATCCTCAGATAGTTCATCTGGATAATGATCTCCTATATGTAGGATAGATACAGTTACTCCTTTACCACTTTTTGTAAGAGATTGAGTTTGTTCTTTAGCAGTATAAATTCCTTGAGCGCCTCCGTAAATTTTGTTTTCTCTTAAATATTTTGGTTCTACAAGACCAGTAGGAATTAACCTAATTCCTTCCCAAAGTTCTAATCTTCTTTTTAATTCATCCATTTTTATTTCATATAAAAAATTATTTATATTTATTTTGTGAAATTTTTTTCTTACCAAGGACTTGGTCTAAGAGACTTATAATTATTGAGAAAATAAGAAACTATCAATCATTACTTCTTCAAACTTCCTCGAATATATTTTTTGTAACATTTTTACTTACCCGGTCAGCGTTAAAAACGCTGCCATTCATTGCGATATAAACTCCCGCAGGCTTACTTTGCAATGCTCCTAAGGCACAACCAATATTAAACATTGCATCACTATTAATGAATGCGGCAGGTTTCATCGCACCAGTCAGTACAATGCATTTATCTGGAATATCTATTAGAGTCAGCGCTGAAGCGACCATACTATCAGTCCCATGGGTAATTAAGACATGATTCTCAGTACAGCTGAGCACCTGCTCTCTCAGCATATCCCTATCAGCCGCAGTCATATCTAAACTGTCTTTCTGAAAGGCAATACTTACCGTGAAAGAGAAATTAACTGCCATATTATTAAGAATATCAATAATGGCAGGCTCTCCCACTTGGTAGTCACTTTTAGCATCAAAGTAAACCTTATCTATGGTGCCACCAGTGGTAATAATATGTAACTGCATAAAAAATTATTCTCGCCCAATTTGTAGTGAATATCGGATTTCCTTCTTTCGTCGACCTTTACTGGAATTCGAGGAAGTTGGCTTAGAATCTCCAGCGAAGACCTACTAGCGTAGCTCTCGGCATTTGAGCCCTTGCTCCGTTTTTGGGTGCTCTTGCCACTATATCTGCCTCATCCGTAACGTTTATCATAGTAAGGTAAGTGTCAATGTTTTCCCTTATTTCAAAACGTAAAGAGATATCTAATTCCCAGTGGCTGTTTATCTTAGTACCGCTACTGCAGCTAGCAACAGAACAAGTGTCACCTACAGCATAGAGAGTCCCCGTGCCAGACCATCTCAAGCCAGTATCAAACCCTGCACTCAGAGCGAGTTGTCTGTCCGGCATATCAGGGATTTTATCTCCAGACAGAACACTTCCCCAGAAATTACTACTAAAGGTATTTTTAAACTCAGCGTTAGTAGAGGTATAACTTACAGACAGCGGGAAAGCTAGTCCACGAGATTCAACTACCGTTTGAGCTAAAAGTTCAAAACCATAAATTTTAGCCTCGCCTGCATTGAATGAGTCGCCTATTTCGCAGTCCCCCACGGCTCCTCCAGAGGCAGTGCAACTACCAAACATGTTTCCATATTCTGTTCTAAAATAACCGACATCAATATAGGTGGCACCATTGGTATAACGTAACCCCAATTCTGTGTTGTCAGCTTCTTCTGGATCGGCTCCTCCCGAAGTTGGTGTAAATCCGTCGTTAAAACCAGCATACACAGCTATTGAGTTAGAGACGTTATAAGTAACCCCAAAACCGAATAGGCCAACATCACCATCTGCTAAGATTTTTGGGTAGCCTTTTTCTGTGTTTATCGCGGTTCTACTAGAGTCAGTGTATCGCTCTTGAGTAATCTTCCAATCCTCTGAACGATAACCAATATTTAGAGTTAAATCTCCTAGGGAAATGACATCATTTATATAGAAGGCCTTAGACTCAGCTTCCGTAAGTCTATTGTTAGATGAATAACCCGGTAAAGACCCTACCGTTAGAGATCCCATCCGACCACCGATCCATTCAGAGTATTCGTACCATTGAAATCTATCTTCATTGTCTTCTGTCTCACGGTATCCTACCGTTACCAAGTGAACATCATTGCTCCAAGCTAATTTCATGTCATAACCTTCTGAATAGTATTCACGATTGTTATGCTTGAGCTTAATATCAATAGCTTGGACATTGTCACCATTAAGAATCGCAAGGGCATCAGCACTTCCTGAATTGGCAGCTCCAATGATGTCATTTATACCGTTTCCGAGACCATAGACTTTGCCATTGTCAATCTTGTCGACCTTGAACCAATCTCTGGCAAAATTATTCTGATATACAACTGCACTAAACTCGAATTGACCTACGCCTACTCCGTAATTCACAGAGAACGTATCATGAGTATTGTCCATGTTGTCGTACTTGGTTAGGCCGTAACGCTCATGAGGATTTTGCTTAAAAGATGCGTTTGCCAAACCAACATAGGTTTGGTCAGAAGATTCTTCAGACCATTGATATTTTACGTTTAGCTCGTGGTATACGCCCGAATCACGGTCGTTGTTTAAACGGAATTTGGCGATGTAATCGTCTTTATTAAAACCAGTATCACCCGACTCGTCTTGAATGCTGTCAAAACCATCTGAATCCCATAGGTGCCCTTCTAATAAGAAACCGAAATTTTCCTCTGATGTACCATAGGTAAAATGAGTCCTATTAGTTCCATATTGCCCGATTTCTTGGTTAAAGAACCCTTGAGAAGATTTAGGTATCGGCGTACTTATTAAGTTAATCGCACCGCCTATAGTATAGGGACCATGTGCTATAGCAGACGCACTTTTTAATACTTCCACTCCAGAAAGCCTTCCCGTAGTCGGGAAGTAATAAGCAGATGATGCTGAATAAGGGCCAGGTGCTATTAGTATTCCATCTTCCATCAAAGTGATCTTCGATGATCTGTCTGAATAAGTACCTCTCAAACTAATATTTGGACGTAGGCCGTATCCCTCCTCAGGTCTAAAATTAACACCTGGCACCGACGCAAGAATCTTATGTATATCCGTATACTCAAAAATTTCCAGATCTTCACTAGTGAGAACCGAAACTGAACCAGCTACATTTCGTGCATCTGCTTTCGAGCCAATAATAGTTATTGTCTCAAGTTCAGAGTCTTCTGAGTCTAAATTTTGTGCTACCGAATAGGAAGAAGCAGATACAAGAACTATCGCTATGGCGACCTTCAGTTTACTAAAAGGGATACTATTCATAAATTACTATCTTCTGCACCTTAACAAGAAACATAATAGTAATGATAATTATTCTCATTATTAAAATCTACAAATATTTTAAAAAACTCCCTGCAGAGGTTTATACAGCCAAACAAATCTAATCAGGCTAAAAAGAAAGAGTGCTAAGTAGCACGTATGTACGCATAGGTACGACTTTGTGGTTGCTTTGTGGTAGTTATATTTGATGAAACTTAGTTTTTAGCAATCTCCCACCTTTAAGCAGGAGTAATCCCTAACAGTGACAATATATAATTATCTTTCTAGAACTCTTTCCGTATTCGCTCTAATCACCCTACTGAGTTGTCTGTTAATGGCAAAAGATGCCATATCGACAGTTCCCATTGTCCAACCCGGCGCTCCGGGTAATGCCACTCGTGAGCTGGATGCAGAAACCGCAGTGGCCATTGCCAATTCTTCATACACTGTCGCTGATGTACATTTCATGCAGGACATGATCCTTCACCATCACCAAGCTCTGGTGATGTCACGACTTGCAGCGCAGAGCACCAATAACGAGGCGATTCTAGACTTGGCTGGTCGCATCGATGTCTCACAGGCGGACGAAATCACCTTCATGCAAGACTGGCTGCGCGAACGTGAGGAAGAGGTACCGGATCCTATCTCGCAGCACCAAAAGCACACAAACCACAACATGGTTGGCATGGCCAGCTCAACACAGATGGCCCAACTTGCTGAGTCAAAAAGCACAAATTTTGACCGACTGTTTCTCACGCTGATGATTACCCATCACGATGGTGCCGTAAAAATGGTAGAGGAACTCAGAGAACAATCTGGTTCGACCTATGACCCCTTACTCAATGAATTTGCCTCGGATGTAACCAACGATCAAGCTGTGGAAATTGAGCGAATGAACGTCCTACTGGTAGGTCTTTCAAGTGATCCCCGGGCTGGACTAGCTCCGGGACTTTACGATGCTGGCGAAGCCATCATGAATATGGAGCTGTTAGTATCCTACCGCAAGCCTTTGGGATTCTATGACCCTGCGAATCCTGCAGAGCGTGGTGTCGACAAACCAGACACCAAGCAGGATGACGATGCTAAGTTGGCTGAAGCGATAAGCACCGATGAAGCAAAAAATAAGGCTCAGTCCATCGAGAAGGCTGCCGAAAATCGTCGTTATCCAATGCTAAATTTTAGCAATACAGACATGGCCTTCCGCGATGACCTATTAGTGACTGGCAGCTACCACGGCTTCAACATGTATCGCATCGACAAGGATGGTATGCCAACACTCATAACATCCGTTGTCTGTCCTGGAGGTCAAGGCGACGTCTCTATCGTCGGAGATCTACTAATTATGTCGGTTGAACAGACACGTGGGCGCCTCGATTGTGGTCTGCAGGGCGTGATCGCAGATGCCAGTCTGGACCGTTTCCGAGGATTACGCATCTTCGATATCTCCGATTTGAGCCGTCCGATGCAAGTGGGTGCAGTACAAACCTGCCGTGGCTCCCATACCCATTCCGTGGTATCTGGTCCAACGCCAGATGGAAAGATTTTGGTCTATAACTCTGGCACCTCTAGCGTACGTGAAGAAGATGAACTAGGTCACTGTATAGACGATATTCCCGGTGACGAACGCACCGCCCTGTTCCGCATCGACGTGATCGAAATTCCAGTGGATGACCCTGCTAAGTCACGCATCGTCGGCAGCCCCGCCGTGTTTGCCGACCCGGAAACCGGCGTGCTGGCCGGGCTTTGGCGTGGTGGTGATCATGGTGATAATACTCAGAAAACTCGCCGCACGGATCAGTGTCATGATATAACGGCATTCCCATCAGCTAACTTAGCCGCTGGCGCATGTTCCGGCAATGGTATTCTGTTCGACATCACGGACCCACGTAACCCCAAGCGCATTGAAACAGTGACCGACTCGGGATTTGCCTACTGGCACTCGGCCACGTTCAATAATGAAGGTACCAAGTTGCTGTTCACGGACGAATGGGGTGGTGGAGGCCGTGCACGCTGTCGCGCATGGGACCCATTGACGTGGGGCGCCGACGCTATTTACGACATTGTTGGCGACAAACTCGAATTCCGAAGCCACTACAAGATCCCGGCTCCGCAATTGGAAACGGAAAACTGCGTGGCTCACAACGGTTCTATTGTCCCTGTCCCCGGACGCGACATCTTCGTGCAGGCGTGGTACCAAGGTGGAATCTCGGTGATCGATTTCACCGATTCGTCCAATCCCGTGGAAATCGCTTACTTCGACCGTGGCCCCATACTAGAGGAAGAGTTGATAACTGGCGGTTTTTGGTCCGCATATTATTATGAAGGCACTATTTACGGCACAGAAATCACGCGTGGCCTAGACGTTCTAAAACTTACACCCAGTGAATATCTTAGTGAGAACGAGATCGCGGCCGCCGCGATGGCCTATCCGGCTGTTGGCCCTAGTCGGTTGTTCAACCCGCAACAGCAAGTGCCAATGACGTGGCCTGCGGCACCGGAAGTAGCACACGCCTACATTGACCAGCTACTGAGAGACAAAGCCATAGCTAAGGATACCGCGGAACACATCGGAAACATGCTTAACCAAGTAATGCATGCGATGGACAACGGTGACAATGAGGAACTCGCCCGACAAATTGACACCTCTAGGTTATCGTTTGAAGGATCGGATGTGGATGCTCTGACGCGGCGTCGACTTGAAAAATTAGACACCACCTTGAAGGAAATCGCCGCAAGTCTAAGTGACTGACCGATATTTTTGGAATAATGTGTATTATTTAATTTTTTTGAATTTCTGGATAATTCAAAGTTAAGTAAATAAGAGTTTTTAAAGCCTGATCAAGAACATTATCTCTAATAAACTCTTGAATTTCTTTAATGACAAGAAACGTTATATTTTTTTAATCTATAGTAATTATAAGGTAGAGGAGTGAGAAAACCAGCAACTAGCATTAAGGGAATTACCCACCATACTAAAACTCCTCCAACGAGAACCACATCCACTATATTCATCGCTACTTCCATAGAAATCATAGATATCATAGACATCCCTATGGCGGTTTTAAAAGCTAAACTTATATTCATTTGACGAGATAATATAAAAGTTTCAAGCATGATAGATGTAATCAATCCATTGATGATTGCTAGACTCATTATTCCCAAAAGAGGAAAAGGAACCTGTGTGACTTGAAAGAAGAAAATGGTTCCAAAATCCCCTATGGAACAACCCAATAGACACCAAAGAGTATTAACAGATGCTTTTCTCCAAGTTGACTTACAAGTCCAAGATATTGATTCTGTTTTTATTAGGTTCATTTCCACTCAATAGTTACATTGTTTTGATGTTTCTTATTGGATCGTCTGCTTTTCCATAACGACGGCTTCGAGTTTAATTTTGTTATAGAAGTGAAGACAAGTATTCAGCTATTTGGAGAGGAGCGCTTTCTTTGGCTTGTTCTTCTGCAGCAGGATTGTAATTTGTATTGGTATTAACATCGTAAGTCCAGACCACTCCATCTTTATCTACAATGATTTCAATACCAGCAATACCTATATCATTGTCGGTAAGGAATGCTTCATAGGCTGAAAGGTTCTTTATTTCAAAGTCTTGGAGAATTGAAAATTTAGGCTCTGTGTCCGTGGGACAATTTGAATCAATTTGGCATTCATCTGCAGGGCATAGTTCAAATCCTTCCGAGGTATTTACCTCAACGGCATAAATAAATTTTGAGCCCACAAATTCCATTCTAATAATGGTGTTTGAGGGCGCATGAATATATTGCTGGAGAAGATTTATACCATCAGGGGAACTTTCAAATGATTGGCTGGAAATAAATTCCTTAAGAGCAATTTTATTATCAAATTTATATACGCCAAGTCCTTTACCCGATCTGTTATGTTTTGAGATTAAAGGAAACCCAATTTGGTCTGCACCATTCAAAATTTCATTAATTCTGACACTAGCAAAAGTCTTTGGGGTTAAAATTTTATACTTCTCTAATTCTTGATACTGTCTAATTTTGCTTATTTCCAAGTCTAATGCTCTGGATCCATTTACCACTGTTCTTGAATATCTCTCAAGCCATTCTAGAATTCCAAGGGTCAATTCAGGCTCATATCGGTGATTTCTGGTATGTGAGGATGCACTCAGACGATTGTAATAAACTGCTTCTGTAGGAACATCTTGAAGATTGAGGTTCATTTCTGGGACGTACCAAAACTCATGCTCTAAATGAAGCGCACGAAATGCCTCTTCAAATGGAGGTATCCATTCCTTATTTTCATGAATAACAATAATCAAAAGATAGCTTTCCGAACAGTAAAGAATAGGTAGAGTAGAATCTAAGTCTTCACCTTGCAGGGGGTAGGTATTTAGTTACTAGTTAGCTAAAACACATCTCCCTAACATTGGTGAGCTCATTCACACCTTGTAACACTATCCCATCCAACAAACTCGAACTTATTACCTTGCATCCACTTCAATTCTCAGCTTCTCAAATATTGAAGAAGGGGATTCGACAATCTCACTAAAACTAACTCCAGAGTCAGATTTAGCAACGAGGGAGATGCGAAACATTTTACCCGATTCTGAAAAAGATTTAATCGCAGATTTAGTGGTTTCTTGTTGTGATGGCTCTACTACAGATGTCGCAAAATTAGTAACTATTAGCGCTATTTGTTGACGAGCTATTCCATTCTTTTCAAGTACAGAGAATAGGATCTCGCTCAAACCGTCATCGCCATATGTCAGATCGGCTGACCTGAAAGACGCTCCGGATACCATCACCGTACTAACCTGCGGGATAACGCTGGAGGTGAACAGTGCTCTTGAGATACCACCAAAACCCAGTTTAGCGCTTAGTTCTCCAAGCTCTTCTATTCCAAGAGAAATTTCAGCACTTAATGATGATTCGGGAAAATCTGCGCTGATATCAAGAGCAGCGTCTATCATAAACTGATCTCGATTAAATTCATCTAGATAACCTGCGGGCATCACGAATGGAATCGATCCTGTCGCAATCCCAACATCATCGATCTGAAAAACAAGACTATTCAGCAACATCTCATCTCTCCCTAAATTTATCGAGAGGCTACCGATCGCCAATGAATCATCCATTTCGCCTGTCTTCAATTGAAGATTATCCAGTTTGCCCGAACCTAAGCTAAATCCATTCTTGATGCTTGCTACATTTCCGCCGCCACCATCCAAAAATACTTCCATCCATCCATCGAGTTTGTCAAAACTGATGCGCTCAACTGTCAACGAGAACAACTCCGCCGGATCGGAATGAACACTCAAGCCTTCTAACCTCAGGTCTGTTAATCTCCCTTCTTTTAATTGGCCGACTGAAAGCAACGAAAAACCAACCTCGGCTTCTTCGAATTCTTTTATTTTCAAATTTCTCAATTCGAGATCAGAAAAACTCAGAATTTCAAAGGTCTCACGAATGCCTTTAGCTTGAGAAACGCCGGCTACTGGAAAATCCACTACACCAAATCGATCTAGCATTATCTCAAAGCTGCTGAATTCAGCCTTAAAATTCTCCCCATCACTGAAAGTTAGAAAATTGCTGCTTTTTGAGACTGTCATTTTAGAGATGGAGATTGAAACCTCTTGGGATTTCTGTTCAGGCGAATTTCTCAAAATCACGTTCTCTAGGTCCACATTTCCTCGTATACTTGCCCCGGCTATGTCATAGGAAAGTACCGTTTTTCCGAGGCGAAAGTCGCCGCCAATACTTCTGAAAGCCTTTTTTATTGCCGGCTCTGCTTCAGCAATTGCCTCCGAAGACACTTTCTCTGCATACATACCTGAGAAAATATATAGGCTTACCGCCACTACTAGAAAAACTACTGTATACGCTATTTTCTTATTCACATTGGTATCCTCTATGAGAGAGCATGTTGGTTTCTTTCCCTTGTCAAATTATTCCCACTCAATAATCTTAATCAAATAAATTATTAATTTAATTGATTAATATAAAAGTTTAAAACAATTTTGAAACTACTCATTAATAATTTTTCTAATTACAATTTGTACAATATACATATAATGTTTCACCACTCCTCACATCTGTTTCTAAATTAGTAACTTTAACATCTTGTCCACTACCGTAGGCATTAGCAGAATCCACAAATTGTTGAATTGAAATTGTAAATAAACTAAACGCAATTACTGTAAGACAGATTTTTGCATATAAATCAATTTTCATTTTTCGCTCCTTAGCTTATTTTTTTATTACCAATATTTAATTCTATGACTATTTCCCCATTAGTTTCGATTGCTTTTGGCCGTAATTATCTTACTAGTTTGATTAATTATGAGTTAATTATGTTCATATGAACATAATTGCATTTCTAATAAATTTGAAACGAATGTGAATCAGTAGTTGTCTTAGTCTGTCGTATCTCTGTCATGGGGTTGCATAAGTCGTTGATTACTAATACAGCAGACACGACTCTGACATATGAAAAGATATGCTGATAACCCCTTACAAGTTCGTGTTGAACGTCTGCAAGAACAAACTATGGACAGAATAATGGGAGACCCACAATATTGTTACGACCATGGAATCTACTCCAAGTCAGATATTGTCAGGAGATCATTAAATAATGTTTGTAGTCACTACGAAGAAACTACGGGACAGAACACACGGAAATAGACTACAGGTCACGTGTGTGAAAGGGAGTTGGACGATTGCCTTGTGCTCCTTGAATCTAAGGTGTGAACCCCACCACTTAGACTATGTGTGACAAAACAGACTACGCAGGTACTCAAACCCACCAAGTAACAAGAACTAGTCTCTGACGGGATTTGAAAACTGGTTAAGGGTTCTCATTCAACGGTCACTGATTAAGTTTGAACAGAGAATAACTTATGCATCTTTAATTAACTGTTTATGTCTAAGTTTTATATATATTGATTTTACTCTGTCAGGGTTTCCGTCTGATTGTGCTTCTGCCTGAGTCCACAGACCTTTGTCAATCTCATCCTTCTCCAGTTCCCTTGCAATTACTTGATAAAGGTCTTCACCTTTTTCATTAAGTTTTTTCTTTTCAGCAACAGTTGTTTCTATTTTCTTTTTAGAAAAAGAAAACAACAAGAAAGCACCACCAAGAATAATGATCCAAAGTATTACAACTATTATTAACTCGTCAGGACTTTTCAGCATTTTTTTCCATTCTCTTCATCTGGTTTTTTTACCCATTTTCGACCTCTCTGAAGAGTCACCTCTTTCAGATCATACCCCACTCAAAAGAACCAGACAGAGGATGGTGAGAAGTCTCTTCATGGAGTCGAATCTACTCCTGTGTGGTCAAGGGTTCAAATCCCGTCAGAGACTAGTTCTTGTAACTTGGTGGGGTTGAATAGTTGTTAAGGGTTAGGATTGGTTTCGATCTGGATTCTGTTCATGTACGTCCTTGTCTCAGTCAAGTTTCCGTCTTCGTCGAACCACTCAAAGAAACCCTCGTGTAAACCGTCTTTTTGGTCTAGTTGCGACTTATGCGGGTCAGTAGTTGCCATTTTGTGTCAGATTTGTGTTTTGCAGTCTCCTAAGGTATTGATTTTGCTACTGTGTGTCACAGTGTGTCAAACTTAAATGTTGGTTAAGTCTCTGTTTTACAAGGGAAATAAAAATATACTGCTATTCCCACTCGATAGTTGCAGGGGGCTTACCAGAAATATCATAAGTGACGCGTGAAATGCCATTTACTTCATTTATGATCCGCAACGACACGTGTTCTAAGAACTCGTAAGGCAACCTAGCCCATCTAGCTGTCATGAAATCGGTAGTTTCGACAGCACGTAGTGCTATAACGTAGTCGTATCGACGCGTATCTCCCATTACACCTACTGAACGAACTGGTAGAAATACAGCAAAAGCCTGACTGGTTTTATTATATAAATCGTTTTTTCTGAGCTCTTCGATAAAGATGTTATCGGCGAGCTGCAACAATTCGATGTATTCAGGTTTTACTTCACCGAGCACTCGGACACCCAATCCAGGTCCTGGAAACGGATGACGGAAGACCATTTCCCTAGGTAAACCAAGCTCCATACCAATACTACGGACCTCGTCTTTAAACAATTCGCGTAACGGTTCAATTAGTTGCATACGCATGTGCTCAGGCAATCCACCCACATTATGGTGTGATTTGATCACATGGGCCTTCCCAGTACTGGCACCAGCAGATTCGATGATATCTGGGTAAATTGTACCCTGCGCGAGCCAACCAATATCGCAAATTTGATTTGCTTCTTCTTCAAAGACTTCGATGAAGTTGTGTCCGATAATCTTTCGTTTTTCCTCAGGATCGTGAATACCTTTTAACGCGTCGAAAAACTGCTCAGCAGCATCGACTCGAATGACCTTAACGCCAAGGTGCTTCGCGAAGGTGTTCATTACCTGATCGCCTTCCTGGTAACGAAGGAGACCATGATCGACAAAAACGCAGGTCAACTGGTCTCCGATCGCTTTATGCAACAACGCGGCAACAACGGATGAATCAACGCCACCCGAAAGGCCGAGTAACACTTTGTCCTTACCTACCTTTTCACGCACCTCAGCAATTGCATTGTTGACAATATTGCCCGCTGTCCATTCTCCGCGACAACCACAAATATCATGAACGAAACGATTGATGATTATTTGACCCTTAGGTGTATGCGTTACCTCAGGATGAAACTGCACGCCATAGTATTTTCGCTGCCGGTCTTCCATAGCAGCAAGCGGTGAATTGGCGCTTTTTCCGGTTACGGAGAATCCGGGTGGTACTGTTTCTACTCGATCGCCATGGCTCATCCAGACTTTAAGCAATGGTTCAGAATCGGATGGTGCATCGCTAAGGTTGGCGAGCAGTTCTGAATTAATCGGTGTTATTTCCGCGTAGCCAAACTCACGGTGGATTGACGTCTCTACCTGGCCACCAAGCTGTGCAGCCATCGCTTGCATACCGTAACAGATGCCAAGTACGGGGACGTTCAGTTCGAAGATGGTTTGCACGACATACGGCGGATTTTCGATGTTAACGGATTCGGGGCCGCCTGATAATACGATCCCGGAAGGCTTAAAATCAGTAATGGCCCGCTCACCTATATCCCAGGCCATAATCTCAGAATAAACACCGCACTCACGTACCCTACGCGCGATTAACTGCGTGTACTGCCCACCGAAGTCGATTATTAGTATGCGGTGCGCATGGATATCAGTCTGCGCATCTGAGGTAAGAGAAATAGCCTGAGACATTTCCTTCGAATTCGCCACAGGTCGGTTAGCTATGACTGCGGTAGTTTGGTGCTTCTTTTGTTATTGATACATCGTGGACATGACTTTCGCGCATACCGGCAGCGGTTATCCTTATGAACTTAGGTTTGGTACGCATTTCTTCTATATTGCGACTGCCCGTATAGCCCATTGCAGCCCGCACACCGCCAATTAGCTGGTGAACGATCGCGGCCATACCTCCTTTATAAGCGACCCGTCCCTCAATGCCCTCCGGTACCAATTTCTCAAGTTCCTCGCTCGCATCCTGAAAATATCTATCCGATGAACCATGGCTCTGATTCATAGCGCCTATTGAACCCATGCCTCGATAATGTTTGTACGAACGGCCCTGATACAGCTCTACTTCGCCTGGGGACTCCTCAGTGCCGGCAAAGAGGCTGCCAATCATCACGGAGTGTCCGCCTGCAACAAGAGCCTTAGCAATATCTCCCGAGTAACGGATACCCCCATCAGAAATAATAGGCACACCCTTTTTCTTTAGTGCTTCAGCGACTTCAGCGATGGCTGAAATCTGTGGCATACCAACACCTGCAACCACGCGGGTCGTACAAATGGAGCCTGGTCCGATACCAACTTTAACGGCATCGGCACCAGCTTTAGCGAGCGCCACCGCCGCGTCTGCTGATACGATATTGCCGGCAATAATTTGCAGATCAGGATAATGCTTCTTTGTACGTCTAATTCTAGAAATAACACCTTTCGAGAAACCGTGCGAAGTATCGATGACCACAACATCTACGCCCGCTTTGACCAGTCCTTCTACGCGTTCATCTGTATCAGAACCAATACCAACCGCAGCACCAACCCGAAGCGCACCTCTTGCATCTTTGCAGGCGTGCGGAAAGTCACTCGCTTTTTGGAAATCCTTAGCGGTAATCATACCGCGTAACTCAAAATCCTCGGTTACAACGAGTACTTTTTCAATACGGTGTTGATGCAACAACGATAAAACTTCTTCGTCATCGGCTCCTTCCCCCACCGTGATAAGACGCTCTTTTGGCGTCATAACAGTTGAGACCGGCGCATCGAGCTGTGTTTCGAAACGCAGATCCCGGTGCGTAACAATACCGAGCGTTTCTTTATTTTCCACGACTGGAACGCCAGAAATACTCATCGCCCGAGTCAGTTCAATCACTTCACGGATAGTCATATCAGGAGAAACTGTAATCGGATCCCTGATAATTCCGCTTTCATATTTCTTGACCCGCTGAACCTGACCAGCCTGCTCTTCCGGCTGCATGTTTTTGTGGATGATGCCAATACCACCTTCCTGGGCAAGTGAAATGGCAAGCCTAGCTTCCGTCACCGTGTCCATCGCAGCCGAGAGAAGCGGAATATTGAGTGTGATTTCCGGAGTTAGTTTAGTTGTCAGATCAGCCTCGCGTGGCAGCACCTCAGAATACTCTGGCTGGAGTAGAACATCATCGAATGTCAATGCTTCTTTGACTATGCGCATATGAGTCTGGCGTTTCACTTAAATAAACGTTTGATTGTACGCGCAGGGGAAATTCGGGTAAACGGGCTAGCAACAGTTATTTTCAAACTATCAGGCTCTTAGGTTTGGGTATACTGTAATGATGCACGACTTGTTGATAGACCCATCCCAGCAAACAGCCATCAGCGTTTCCGAGCTAAATCGCCAGGTACGAACGCTGCTTGAGCAAGGCATTGCTCGTCTTTGGGTAGAAGGTGAGATTTCCAATCTTGCCCGACCGGCATCCGGACATGTTTATTTCAGCCTCAAAGATAATGCTGCACAAATTCGCTGTGCATTTTTTCGACAACGACAGCGCGATCTAAACATTAATATAAAAGATGGTGACCAAGTGCTGGTTTTCGGCCGCGTTGGAATTTATGAGGCACGTGGCGATTATCAGCTTATCGTCGAACAAGTCGAAGCAGCTGGCGAAGGAGAATTGCGCCGCCGCTTCGAAGCACTCAAAAAGAAACTAGCAACCGAAGGTCTGTTTGACGAAAATCAAAAACAAGCTATACCTAAACTTCCCAAGCGTATCGGCGTGGTAACTTCATCGAGCGGAGCAGCGATACGCGACATTCTGACGGTCCTGAAGCGCCGCTTTCCAGCTATTCCGGTGATAATATATCCGACTGCTGTTCAAGGACAAACCGCGGCAAATCAGATTGCCGAATCTCTCAATACCACTGTAATTCGACGCGAATGCGATGTCATTATCATCGCTCGCGGAGGTGGTTCTCTCGAAGATCTGTGGCCATTCAATGAGGAAATAGTAGCTAGAGCAATTAGCGAATGTCCTATACCAGTGATCAGTGCTATCGGACATGAGGTCGATTTCACAATAAGTGATTTCGTCGCCGACCTTCGTGCACCGACACCCTCGGGTGCTGCCGAACTCGTGGTTCCAGATCAGACGGAATGGCTGCGCTCACTTGCAGCAATAACAACTCGTATCGCATCACTCGGGCGTCGTTATCTAGAAGATCATTATCAGCAACTAGATTGGCTACATCGCCGTTTATATCAAAGCAGTCCTGTTACAACAGTGACCAGACAGATCAACTGGCTCAAAAACTTGGAACAAGTACTGACAGGTATCGTCCGCCATGATCTAACAAAGCGTTTACGAGCAATCGAACTCGTCCGGACTAATTTATTGCAAAATTCACCAGCGATTAAAGTCCAATATTCCATGCGCCGGCTGACCGAATTGCATCAGCGCTTGAACAATGCCGGTACAGGATCGATCGGAAATCTTAAAAATAAACTTAATTTAGCCGAACGAGCATTACAGTCTTTCAATCCGTTGGCAACGCTACAGCGTGGCTATGCGATCGTTAGTGACTCGGCTACTGGTAATGTTCTAACCAATACATCCATGGCTAAGCCAGGCAGAAAAATTACCGCAAGACTGGCGCACGGCGCTCTTATCGCAACTGTTGATAAAGTAAAAAAGGAAATAACGTCAGATGATTAATCCATCTTACTGCTTGGCGCGATTATCGAATCACTGGACCACATCTGAACTTTGGTGCCTACCTTAACAATACCAGTCATTGATTCAACATTGTTTCTTAATAAGACCAATTAAGTGCTAGAGGATTCAAAAAATTTACCAATCACTGGACTAAATTTGTCCATGTCTACGAGAAACGAATCATGGCCATAAATAGAATCTAGTTTAATAAATTGAACATTGTCGACGTCGACGACTTTATCAAGCGCATCTGCAAGCTCTCTTTGCTGATGAATGGGAAACAAAATATCTGTGGTTACAGCAACGATAAGCACACGGCGTAAATCAATATTATTCAAGCATTCTTCAATCGACTCGCCATATTCTGAAACATCGAACAAATCCATTGCCCGTGACAAATATAAATAACAATTTGGATCAAATTGCCCTGTAAATTTGTTTGCATGTTTCTGTAAATATGATTCAACTAAAAAACTGATACCGAATGGGTCTTTAGTTTGCAACTCAGCAGATATTCGCTCACGACCAAACCGTCCCTCCCATTCCTGAGCTGAACGATAAGTCGTCATACCTAGTTTTCTCGCAAGCCGCATACCACTTATCGGACCGAACCCCGGCTCATAATTACCACCGTTCCAATCCGGATCATTGCGCACAATTTCACGTTGCAGCGAACGCAATGCGATTGCGAATGGTAATGCATGCATTGACGATGAAATGGCGACAAGTGAGTTGCTAATCCCAGGGTAGAGCAAACAAAAGGCAAGTGCGGTCATGCCAGCCATAGATGAACCAACGACTGCATGAAGCCTATCAATTTTCAGGTGGCGGAGTACTTCATGACCGCTGTGCGCTATATCCTCGATTGTCAAAACAGGAAAATTCAGCCTATATAGTTCACCTGTCTCCGGATTTATCGATGCCGGACCTGTAGAACCAAAGCAGCTGCCCAGAGAATTTACACAAATCACAAAATAGCGATTGGTATCGATTGGCCTACCGGGCCCAACCATATCCTCCCACCAACCGGGTGACGGATCTTCAAGACTCGATGTTGCATGAGCTGACGGAGATAAACCGGTAAATAGCAAAATGGCATTCTCTCCCCTCCCTTCGAGTTCACCCCATGTCTCATACACAATGATTGGTGATTGCAAAACACCGCCACAACGCATGTTAAACGGTCCATCCAGGTTCAATATTTTTTTTGCAATGCTCATAGGATATTTATATCAGCTCATGAATCACAGCTAAAGTCACTTCTAAAAAAATCATAGAATAAAAGTAACTTTAGGAGCGCTTCATCAGCGTTTAACATGCTCCATTAAACGTTTACGCTTACGCTGCTGTCTCGGTGTCAGTTTGTTGCGCCGTCTTTTATAAGGATTCTCGCCAGTCTTAAACGATAGCCGTACAGGCGTTCCTTTTAGTCGAAATGCCTTGCGAAATCGGTTAATCAAGTAACGTCGGTATGACTCAGGTAATTTCGTAGTCTGATTGCCATGGATAACGATGACCGGTGGATTACGACCGCCCTGATGGGCGTAACGGAGACGAATACGACGGCCTCTGACTAATGGTGGTGTATGGGCGGTTAGTGCATCTTCGAGTACCTTATTGAGATCCGTAGTGGACATGTCCCGTATTGAAGCTTTGTAGGCGCGTTCTGCAGCCGGAAGCAAATCACCGACAGCTGTGCCGTGCAGAGCCGAAATTGTCATGCGCTCTGCAAAGTCGAGAAATGGCAATTTCCGATCCAGTGTTTTCTTGACGTGATGTTTCTGATCTTTCGACAAACCATCCCATTTGTTAGCAACAATAACAAGTGGCCTACCCCGCTCAAGGATGAGTCCCATCAGACTGACATCCTGCTCAGTGACACCTTCCTGGGCATCAATAACTGCGATCACAACCTGAGCCCACTCCATTGCCTGTAATGCTTTGACCACGCTGAATTTCTCAACCTTCTCGTGTACTTTCGCCTTGCGTCTGACACCGGCCGTATCAATTAACAAGTAGTTTTTCCCGTCTCGTTCGAAAGGCACAGCAACGCTATCTCGAGTCGTACCGGGTTGATTAAAAACTACCAACCGCTCTTCACCGACAATACGATTAATCAGAGTTGATTTACCAACATTAGGGCGCCCTATTACCGCAATGCGGAGTGGTTTTCTTGCATCCGACTCGAATGCTTCTTCGGAGATTTGCAGACGATTCTCAGCGAACGGTGCAAGTACTCCGTCCATAAGTGCATCAAGGTGATCCCCATGTGCAGCAGAAATTGCGGTAGGTTCTCCGATACCAAGTCCGTGAAACTCACTGCAAGCAATTGCTGAATCAAAACCTTCCACTTTGTTTACAGCGAGCCAGGTCGACTTCGCGTGACGACGTGCCAGTTCAGCGACGTGTTCATCTGCCGCGGTAAGTCCCGAGCGCCCATCAACCATGACTATCGCTACATCTGCTTCCTGCAATGCACGTTCAGTCTGCTCGGCCATGAGTCCTTTGATACCGACTTCACCACCTGCAATACCGCCTGTATCTATAACGAGATAGAGAACTGGTCCCAGTTTGCCGAATCCATACTGACGATCCCGCGTCAATCCCGGATAATCGGCAACCAGTGCATCACGTGAACGAGTCAGGCGGTTGAATAAAGTCGATTTTCCAACATTAGGTCGACCGATGAGTGCAATGACAGGAAGCATTCAGGGTTCCTCCAAGCCATTATTAGCCTAAGATTCCTCGATCGCTTTGTCTACTACGTTATCTTGTATCTCAGGTTGCTTTACGGCATAGGCTGCCAGTACACCGGACTCACTTTGTACGTACAGTTGGTTACCAATCACAACAGGTGCTCCAGATAACAATCCTTTATCAACGCGGATTCTTGCGACCGGGCGGCCATCAATATTACTGAACAAGTGGACATAGCCTTCAAAATCACCAATTGCAACAGCGTTATCAAATACCACAGGTGATGTCGGTTCTCGACGTAGCAGCGCATCCTGGCGCCAAATCTCAGTACCATTGCGCCGCAAAAGTGCTATAAGTTCCCCGGATTCATTAAGCGAATAAACATTGACGAAATCAACACTTAAGCCGACATGAGTTGAGATGTCCTTAGCCCAAATAATCTGTCCTGATTCCGATGCGATAGATACGAGTTTACCTTGGTAACCTGCTGCATAAATATCTTGGTCAACAACTATCATCGTACCGTCTATATCGGCCAGGCGCTCGAGATCTGAACGGCCTGATGGCGGCGACAACAATGTCTCCCATTGAGTCACACCTGTGCTTAGATTAGTGCCAACGAGGCGTCCATTATCGAATCCTGCGACTACCATTGTGCCAACAATGACCGGCGATGAGGTGCCTCGCAAAGTAAGACGCGGCAGACTTTGTTCAATCGACCATTGCTTCTGACCATCAAATGCAGAATACGATTGCAGTTTTCCATCGATCGTTTGCACAAGAACGGAGCTGTTTTTTATCAGAGGTCGAGCAAGCGACTCACCATTTATGTTAGACCGCCAGATTTCGTGACCATTAGTGGCAGTAAGGCAAATAAGATCACCATCGCTGCCAGCTACAACCACATAATCTTCCCCAGTGCCGGGACCGGCAGATAGCAATACGTCAACGTCCGCCTGCCAAATCATTCTGCCATTATCGGGATTTAAAGCAGAAACAACACCATCACGACTTGCAGCATAAATTCGATTGCTATCTCCTGCCGGTGATAATGAGATGCGTAAGAATTTAGATCCCTTGCCAAGATTGGTCGACCAGATTTTCTTTATCGGCAAGGTTTCTTTGAAATCGATCAATTCTTTTGGTGGCAATATGTCATCATCTACAGTACTGCAACCTGCAAGAAGGCCCCAGGCTATGCTAAATAGCAAAAAGCGGCTCGGAAATTTCATTGGTTTCCGTCGGATTCGACCGCTAGTTCGGTAATATCATCCAACGCTGATTCAGCAGATGCTGCGTCGTCCATCGTAGACTTATCGACAAGTGCTTCATCCGGCAAATCAACAATTTTCATCTGAATCACGGCTCGATTGACCGTTGGCACCATGGAATCTTCAGTTATTGCACGTTGGTAGGCAGCGGTGGCCTCCGTGATCTGCCCTAGTGCAGTGTGAGAATCCCCAAGAAGTTCGTTATATCTTGCTGCAAAAGCGCTGTCTTCAAAGTCCGACAACAAATCGATAACCTGCTGTGGTTTGCCTTGATAGAGGTATATCTTAGCCAACCGAAGCCGGCTGACCATATGCAATTCGGGGCTACTGTTTATTGCAAGCAATGCTTTAAGCGTATCCACCGCATCTTGGGTACGACTCTTATCCATGTAGAGTCTAGCCATTGCAAGTTTCGCTAGTGCAGCATAGGTCGTCGATGAGTAATTTTCATATAAATCGTTGGCGACAGTCTCAGCCACCTCGAGCTTGCTGTCATTCACTTCGTTTGACAAAGTCTCATATAGAGCAGAAGCCTCTAACTGTGTTACCAATTTATATTCCTTCCATTGACTCCAACCAACCAGCATTCCGACACCGAGAATAATACCGCCAGTTACGTAGCGACCATTCTCTTGCCACCAGCTTCGCATTGTTTCAATTTGTTCTTTTTCAGAAAGTAGATCGTCCACAAATAACGCCCTTATAATTCCAGCCTATTTTTTTGATGTTGAAATAGAGTCTTAAGCTGCATTCAACTTCAACCGCTCATCTAGTTCGACAGCCAAATTTTCAAGTGCAACGTTTATCTGATCCCTATCAGTTCGTAGAGGCTTAAGCCCGGCTCGATTTTGTACAACCTCATCGTCACCAAGTATTAAAGCAAATTCTGCACCACTTTTATCGGCACGCTTCAATTGTGATTTGAAACTACCGCCGCCTAAATTCAACTCAATGCGTATATTGGTAATAGTATCTCGAAGCTTTTCCGAGATTTTGAAGCCGAGAGTTCGCGCATCATCACCAACAGCCACAATATACACATCCGGATTCGAGTCCGATATCCTACCGCCGCATTCTTCGAACAAACCGACAAGTCGCTCCATTCCCATCGCCCAACCAATAGCTGGAGTCGATCTGCCACCGAGTTTTTCAACCAAGCCGTCGTAACGACCACCTGCGCAAACCGCACCCTGAGAGCCCAGAGCATCGGTAATCCACTCGAAAACCGTCCCATTGTAGTAATCCAGTCCTCTAACGAGCTTTGGATTAACCTTATAACCGATGCCTGCGGCATCAAGTAGTGCTTTCAACTCCGCAAAGTGCCTATCCGATTCATCGTCGAGAAAATCAAGCATAATCGGCGCATCCGCAATCACATCTCGCATATCAGGATTCTTGCTATCCAGTATACGAAGCGGGTTCTGTTCAAGGCGACGAATACTATCTTCATCCAACTTCGATTTAACAGCAGAAAAATAATTAACGAGCGCTTTGCGATATTTTTGACGATTCTCACGAGATCCCAGTGAATTCAGCTCAAGTACCAGGCGAGATAATCCCAATTCATGCCACATCCGGGCGCACATGATGATTAGTTCGGCATCCACATCCGGTCCAGGATAGCCCATCGCTTCAACATCAAATTGATGAAATTGTCTATAGCGTCCTCTTTGCGGTTTTTCGTATCGGAACATCGGACCGGCCGTCCAGAGTTTCTGCCGCTGATTGTGAAATAATCCATGACTTATGCCAGCGCGCACTATTCCTGCAGTCGCCTCAGGACGCATCGTCACGCTCTCTTCGTTGCGATCAAGGAATGTGTACATTTCCTTCTCAACAATATCCGTAACCTCGCCGATAGAGCGTCCAAACAATTCAGTCTGCTCGAGGATAGGCAAGCGAATTTCCTGATAACCATACGACTCGATAACTTGGCGAACAATCGATTCTATAAATCGCCAAGTACCAGATTTTTCTGGTAGTACATCATTCATCCCACGAATAGATTTAGGTTTCACAACAATTCATTCCAAAAGATAGTGACAAACGGAATAACTACTGACCATAAATTTTCAGTCGAGCCATATTACCGTAGCGGCTCGCATCAGGAATATTGTAATTGAATCCGTTTACCTGGAGGTTGGCATTCGAACTTTTACCGAGAAGTACATCAAGTGGTTCGGCACCGTTTGCCGTCACGGTCTCACCTGCAGTGGCTAAATCAAAATACAGGCGACGACCCGTCGAATCGTTAATCTCCGTCCAGCAATCACCGATGAATGCAATCGCAAGTTCGATGTTGGTTGAGAATGGGACATTGTTATCAGACGTTATTTGTTCTACCCCAATCAGGTTCGGCAGAGGGTCGACCGAAGCTACCAGCAATTCCTCCGCTATTTCTAGCATCGCTTGATCATCAAAAGGGAGTGGTTGTGTGCTGTCATCCTTATCAACGGTGTGTTCCTTCCTGTGCTCTGATGCTAACGGCGCCAGAATTACCGGCTTAACAGTCACTCGCTCTGTTGTCGACTTCAGATTGAACAGCCACCAAGCTATACCGGTAAGCAAAAGGATAATAACAATACGGATGATCCAGGGTCTTAAAGATATCTCACGAGAAATTTTTCGAGGCAGCCCTACTACAATAGGCGGCACCCCGTCAGGGGGATTGAGTTTGTAATAATCTGCAAAAACATCGTCTATTGGAACACCAACGAATTCGGCGTATTTGCGCATATGGCCTTTTACGAACACTAGCGCACCGAGCTCTTCGAAACGATTCTCCTCGAGTGCGCGCACCGTCTTTTCGTCAAGATGCAATTCTTTTGCTATTTCTAGAACAGTAATGTCATGATCGCGCCTAGCTTGCGCCAGCCGCTCTCCGCAAACCGGGCCAACTTTATCGTCATCGGAGGACTTGTCTATCTGATTGGAGTCTTCTTTGGGAGTCATATTATTCCACTTCCCATGCCCGTATTGCTTTAAGTAAATGACCTATAATTGTTATCAATGACAGCCATTCCACCATTAAAAAGAAAGTATCACCACTTACAAAAATTCCATTAATGCTCTTCACGCCGTTGCCATATTAATAGTTTTTTGGCTCAGTCTGACTCGTAGCTTATCGCTAACCTTACCAGCTAGCTGGCCGCAGGCTGCATCAATATCTGCTCCACGTGTTTTACGGGTCGTCGTCACAAGCCCTCTTTCTCGGAGGCGATTCTGAAACTGCGTGATACGGACTCTTTCGGAGCACACGAACGTATTGCCCGCAAAAGGATTAAATGGGATCAGATTTACTTTCGCCGGCCGATCTTTCAAAAGATCATATAACTCGTCTGCATGGGACAACAAATCATTAACGTCCTTTAACATAACGTATTCAAACGTGATAAATCGATTTGAGCGCTTGGCCGCATAGCGCCAGCAAGAGTCAAGCAATTCCTCGAGAGGGTAAACTCTATTGATCGGAACAAGTCGGTTCCTCAATTCATCGTTCGTAGCATGTAACGACACCGCGAGGGATACATTACATGCATCTCCTAGCCGCTCTATATTCGGAACGATGCCGGCAGTACTGATTGTTACTCTACGACGCGATATACCGTAGGCAAAGTTAGACAACAACAAATCGAGCACAGGAAGAACACAACGATAATTTGCGAGTGGTTCACCCATACCCATAAAAACGATGTTGGTGATTGCAGATTTATTGTTAGCCCTCGGCGACAATACTTTGTTTGCATACCAAACCTGGCCAATAATTTCCGCAGATGTCAGATTGCGATTAAATCCTTGCACTCCAGTTGCACAAAATGCGCAGTCAAGCGCACAACCAACTTGAGAGGAAATGCAAAGCGTGCCGCGGCCGGTTTCTGGAATAAATACTGTCTCTACGGCTTGTCCTGAATCAGATTCGAACAACCATTTAATCGTGCCATCAGTGGATTGTTTAGATGAAATCGTTATAGGTACGTCAATCTTTGCAATCACCTTTAGTTTTGTGCGAAGGCGTTTCGATAAATCCGTCATCAAATCGAAATCTGTGATGCGCCGCTGATGGATCCACTGGAGAATCTGGCGGGCACGAAATGGCTTTTCCCCTTCAGCAACGAAAAAGGACTCAAGCGAACTTTGAGACAATCCGAACAAGTTCAATTTATCGGCTGTGGTATTCATCAAATCGATTCAAAAAATTATCGGCTGCGCGGATGCATCTCGTCATCACCGAAGAAAAAAGTTATTTCCTGTGCCGCTGTTTCAGATCCATCGGAACCATGTACAGTATTTTTTTCAATACTTTCGGCAAATTCCGCGCGTATGGTTCCTTTTGTCGCATCTGCAGGATTGGTCGCTCCCATGATTTCTCTATTTCTGCCTATGGCATCCTCACCCTGAAGCGTCTGAACCATTACTGGCCCAGATGTCATGTAATTGACAAGGCTGATGAAGAAAGGCCGTTCCTTATGAACAGCATAGAATCCCTCTGCCTGTTGTTTTGACATTTGCAGCATTTTGGCAGCAACGATTTTCAACCCAGCTTTTTCAAAACGGCTGTAAATCTCACCAATTAGATTTTTTTGAACACCATCGGGTTTTATTATTGATAGCGTCTGCTCGATGGACATGCATCATTCCTTTATTGATTATGATTAGAAGGCCGGATACGGAAGTGTTCCGACCACACGTAACCCCTCAATTTTACTTGGATTATTGACCCCAAGCAATGAAGCGTTATAGCCGTTTATCTCGCATTTAGATTCGGCAAACCGGCGCACTCCGAAGTAGGATGGTTAAATGCTGAAACTCTCTCCGCAACCACATTCGCCTGTCACATTGGGATTGCGGAAGCGAAATGCTTCGTTCAGGCCCTGCTTTATGAAATCGACTTCCGTACCATCGATTAGTTCGAGAGTTTTTTTGTCGACAATAACCTTTACACCATGATTTTCGAATATAACATCGGAATCGGCAACATCGTCCGCATAATTGACAATGTAGGCATATCCAGAACATCCCGTCTTTTTTACACCAACGCGCAAACCCACACCCTTACCCCGAGTATCGAGGTAAGTTCTGACACGTTCAGCAGCAGTTTCAGTCAATAAAATAGCCATTTGTCCATTTAATTTTCTATGTGTGTTATTTCCATCAACGCTGTATAGAGTATCTTTACAGCATCTTCAAGTATAAATATCCTACCAATCTTCTCCACCGGTATGGTCAACTTTTCCATTAAAGCTGGCACATTTAGTTCCAACAACGCCGAAATCGCTTGGCACTCGACCTCATGACAAAAAGACTCAACCGCTGCAATCAAGTGCGGACACCCAAATACCCGGTAGCGTAGAAAACGAATGGTGTCTCCGTCTACAACCGCGGAAAGGACTACCCGTACACCCATTTCGGATTCGGCCGCTTCACCGATGACGAAATCATTATACGCATCGGGCAATCGGCCCGCATGGACGGGATTAGCAAAATATCGCCTGACCAACTCGCTATAAGGCTCTGTCAAGGCTGGCGTAATCATGCAAGTTGCTTATGCTGCGGCGAAATAGCACGTAGATGACTGACTGCTTCCGTATAAAAATCAATCGCCAAATCTATTTCATCTTTTGTCGTACTACGACCAAAACTGAAGCGAATTGCGCTTTGTGCTAGTAGATCATCCCTACCCAATGCCCGCAACACGTATGACGACTCATGGTGCGTCGAATTGCAGGCAGATCCACTACTAACGCAAAGAGGCGAAAGTGCCAACATTAAACTCTCACCTTCAATTCCCTCGATGCTTACATTGAGAATGCTCGGCAATGACTTCGTATCACTGCCATTTCGTATTATTCCCGAGATTTGTTTCAGCCCTGACCATAGTCGGTCCCTGAGCCCATGCAAATGAACGAGGTCCCGAGCTTGCCTTGATTTCGCAAGCGAAGCTGTAGCACCCAACCCAACGATCTGGTGTACCGGTAGGGTGCCCGGCCTGAGTCGGCGCTCCTGTCCACCTCCATAGAACAGTGGATCCACATAACAACCTGGACGTTCAGCCACATAGAGAGCTCCCACGCCTTTCGGGCCGTAAAACTTGTGTGCCGTCAATGACAACAGATCCACTGGAAGTTCTGACAAATCTATGGGCAGTTTGCCGATCGATTGAGATGCATCGACATGAAAAAGAATGTCCCTTTGACGACAGCACTCACCAATACGCTGAATATCCTGTATGACTCCGATCTCGTTATTCACGTGCATGATCGACACGAGCTGCGTGTCATCCCGTATCGCAGCCTCAAGCTCGACCAGTGGCAGTATCCCGTCTTTGTCTGGAATCAGGTAGGTCACCGTAAATCCTTCAAGCTCCAATGCTTGAAATGAATCGGTGACAGCTTTGTGCTCAGTAGGCATCGTGATTAGGTGTTTCCCACGACTGGATCGGAATCGGGCTGCTCCAATTAGCCCTAAATTAACCGATTCAGTTGCACCCGATGTCCAAACTAATGTATGGGGATTAACGTTAAGAAGAGCTGCTAGTTGTTCGCGTGCGATTTCGACAGCTGCTGCTGATTGCCTGCCCACGGGATGAATTGACGATGGATTCCCAAATGTGCCACCGATCATCATGTATTCCGACATCATTTCGGCAACTACCGGATCAACCGGTGTTGTCGCAGCATAATCGAGATAGATGGATTTGGTGTTGTTACTCAACATTACTTCTCAACTCCGTTTCGTGCTTTCGGATCGAGTGCCGAAAGCATGCCTCGTAAAATATTAATCTCATTCTGGTCAGGTTGCGCCCGAGCAAACAAACGTCGCAAACGTCGCATCAGGTGCCGTGGATTATCCGGATCTAGAAACCCACCATCTGTTAGTACATCCTGAAGATGCACATAAAAATGTTCAAGCTCTTCACAGGTTGCCAGTGAAACTTCAGATAAGTAGTTTTCTTCCGTCATGCCAATCTTTGCAACAAGCAATTCATAGGAAATAACCTGGACTGCCATAGCCAAGTTCAGCGAACTAAAGCTTGGGTCGGTCGGTATTTTTATTAAAGTATTGCAACGATCGATATCTGCATTGGTTAGGCCCGACTTCTCTGAACCAAATACGACAGCGACTGTGCCATTGTAGCTTTCCTGCAATAACTTTCTCGCACATTCACGCGGTTCCATACTGGGCCATTTGATCGTTCGTACCCTGGCACTTGCGCCAGCGACATAGATGCAATTATTGAGTGCTTCATCAAGATTGTCGACTACCCTTGTGGCTTCCAAGACATCTTCAGCACCTGAAGCACGTGCTATCGCATCATCATGTGGAAAATATCGTGGATTGACTAACATCAGGTCAAACAAACCCATGTTTTTCATCGCCCGCGCAGTCGCACCAATGTTTCCCGGGTGGGTTGTTTCAATGAGGATAATTCGAATCGACATTGTTGCCAAAATCAATATAAAGTTTTGAGGTCTGCTATTCTACCGCTCCTTTGCGGGAATTCGCTCTTTTCAAAATTAACGGAATAGAATAAATGCACGCATTATTAAATGTTGCAGTTATGGCAGCTCACAGGGGTGGCGACACTCTCATTCGTATTTTACCCAAACTGGATAAAATCAAAGTCGAGCAGAAAAGTTATAACAACTACGTTAGTGAAGCAGATATTAATGCCGAACGAGCAGTTATCCGCACAATCCTCAAACATTACCCTGACCATGCAATTCTCGCCGAGGAAAGTGGCCAACAAGGTGATTCTGACTATGTTTGGATTATCGACCCACTCGATGGGACCACTAATTTCCTACATAGATTTCCCGTCTTTTGCGTTTCAGTCGGCTTGATGTATAAGAATCAGCTCGAGCATGCGGCTGTTTACGACCCGCTTCGTCAAGAACTCTTCACAGCATCGCGTGGCCAGGGAGCACATTTGGACGGCCGTCGTATTCGTGTCAGTAAACAGACTTCTCTTGAGCATACATTGATTGGTACTGGCTTTCCGTTCCGAGACACCAATATCTCGTTAGCACTTTATTTGAAAATTTTGGAAACTGTGCTCAAGCACACAAGCGGTGTTCGCCGAGCCGGCGCTGCCGCACTCGATCTATGTTACGTCGCTGCCGGCCGACTCGATGGCTTCTGGGAAACCGGATTACATAAATGGGATATGGCTGCCGGTGCGCTCATCATTCGAGAAGCGGGCGGCATCATCAGTGACATGAACGGCAGTGAAAATTTCCTCGATACAGGACATGTATTAACAGGCTCGCCAAAAATATACAGCGCACTAATGAAACTGCTAGCTCCCGATATCAAAGCATTGTTTAACCAAAAATAAATAATAACAACGCCTATCGAAGCGGCTTGTAGGGCAATTTAAATCCCATTTAAACAAGCTAAATTTTTAGCTGAAGCGGCTTCTACGAACTGATATATTGCAGCTATTACGGCATATCGTCGACAAGATTTTGATCTTCGGTGGGTGGAAGAAGATCCTGTGCGCTAACATTCAGATAAAGTGCAGTGGCACTCGCTGTATAGATCGAAGAATATGTTCCGACAATAACACCAACAATTAAGGCAATCGAGAAAGGAGCAACAGATTCACCCCCGAATATAAACAAAGCAGTCAAAACGATAAGTGTCGTGACACCAGTGATAATCGTTCGGGCAAGCATCTCGTTGATCGAGATATTCATCACTTCTTCAGGCACGACACCCCGTAACTTAATGAAGCTCTCGCGAATCCTGTCAAACGTAACAACGGTGTCATTCAGTGAGTAACCGATAACGGCAAGAACTGCAGCCAAAACAGTCAGATCGAATTGCAAACCGAATATTGAGAAGAAACCGACGGTCAATATAACGTCATGCGCTAGAGCAGCAACGGCACCAGCCGCGAATTTCCATTGAAACCGGATCATCACGTAAGCAAAAATCAACAGTAAAACAAAAATGGTCGCAAGACCGCCCCGCTCCCTGAGCTCCTTTCCAATCTGTGGTCCGACAAACTCAACACGTCTAAGATCTACGTTCGGCTCATCGGCGGCAAGTGTATTTCGCAATGAATCACGAATCTCATTCGGGTTAGAATCGAGTTGTGGCGGCAGTCTTAATAAGACGTCGGTCGCAGTGCCAAACCGTTGCACCTGGACATCGGTGAATCCTGCATCGCCGAGTAGCTGCCTGATACGCTCAAGGTTTGCGTCCTGCGGATAACCCACTTCAAGTAATACACCACCAGTAAAGTCGATACCATACTCTAGCCCGTCTATTGCAATAGAGCCCAGTGAAATAATAACAGCGAAAATCGATATCGCGAATGTAATCCGGCGTCGACCGCGACTCAGAAAATCTATAGAAATTTTTCTTTTGATCAATTGCATCAATACATCCATACCGGCGCGGCCTGATTGGACATCTTATTACGGCCGCCAAAAATTAAATTGACAACAGATCGAGTTCCAATAATTGCCGTAAACATTGATGTCACAATGCCAAGTGATAATGTTATTGCGAACCCTTTGATTGGCCCGGTACCAAAAATCAAGAGCACAATAGCTGCGATCAACGTTGTTATATTGGCATCGGCAATCGATGAAAACGCTTTCTCGTAACCGGAATGAATGCTCGCCTGTGGGGAGTTACCATCTGCTAACTCCTCCCGTATTCGTTCGAATATCAGTACGTTTGCATCAACTGCCATACCGACCGTCAGGACGATGCCAGCAATGCCCGGCAAGGTTAGTGATGCCTGCAATAACGACAACAGCGCAACAATAAACACAAGGTTGGAGAACAAAGCTAAATTGGCAATCAAACCGAACCATCGATAATAAACCCCCATAAAAATAATCACGGCAAAAAAGCCTATTTGAACAGCGTTGAAGCCACGATCGATATTATCTTGCCCTAGACTTGGTCCAATCGTTCTCTCTTCCACTTTATAGACCGGTGCTGCAAGAGCGCCGGCACGCAATAACAGTGCAAGATCACGCGCTTCAACCGGTGTGAGTCCGGTAATCTGAAATCTGTCCTTGAATGTACCGCGAATGGTTGCCGTGTTGATAATTTCTTCTGTGCGAACATCACGCGTTTCTGAAACGCCGTGTCGTATAACAGTTTCGCGCTTGGTCTCGATAAATACGGTAGACATTGGTTTGTTGAGATTTTCGATGGTGGTTTTGAGCATGCTCTCACCGCCGGCTGTATCCAGGGTAATGTGTACAGCAGGCTGCCCTTCGCTGAAACCAGATGTAGCGTCGATAATCTGATCTCCGGAAGCCACTATCTGGCGCCTCAAAATCTGGGATACCATTTCACCACGACCAGGATAGCGTCGGGACCCTAGACTATCACCGGTCCCATCGACTAAGCGGAATTCCAGTGTTGCCGTCGCCGTTAGAATATCATCTAGACGATTTGGATCCTGTACACCGGGCAATTGCACCACGATACGATCAACGCCTTGTCGCTGAACCAGCGGTTCCGAAACACCGAGTTCGTCGACGCGATTCCTGAGCGTCGTAATATTCTGCTCGATCGCAAAATCCTGCCGAGCTTTGATCTGCTGTTCGCTCATACGGACTCTGAACGATTTGTCATCTCCGCCATCTAGTATCAACAGATCCCTGTCCGCATTACGAACTATGTCTTGAGCTTTATCAAAATCTTCATCTCGAGCAACACGAACTTTAATTATTTGATCGTCGAGTCTGACTTGTCGACGTATGCCTGCCTCCTGAAGACGTTCAGAAAAATCCTGTTCGTAATGATTCAGGCGACTTTCAACCGCCGCATCCATATCTACTTCAAGCAGTACATAAATTCCCCCACGTAGATCAAGCCCAAGACTTATCGGACTCAAACCGAGATTCCGGATCCAATCCGGTAGCTTTGGTGTCAGTGTCAGAGCAACGCTTGAATTCTGCCCAATGCGATCTCGCAAACGATCGCTTGAATTAAGTTGATCCTCGACAGAATCAAATCGTAGTACTACTCGGCCGTCCTGGAGGTAAGCTGCCTCTGGTTGCAAATCATCTATTTCAAGAATACGGACTATTTGATCAATTTTAGCTTGACCATATGGCTTGCCGTCAGTGCTTGCAATCTGCACTGCAGGTACACTGCCATAAATATTCGGTAACGCAAGCACTATGCCAAGCAGCAGAATGACAAGCACGAGCCAGTTTAGCCATGCTGGATAACGATTCATCGAGGAAACTTTTTAGGCTGCGTCAAATGTGCCTTTCGGCACAACTGCGGAAGTAGTCGACTTTTGAGTCTTAATTTCTACATTGTCGGCAATTCTAAGTGTTATGTAATGATCACTGACCGCAGTTACTGTTCCAAGAATTCCACCTGCTGTCAGCACATCATCGCCAGGCGATAATCCGTTAACCATCTGATTATGTGTTTTTTGCCGCTTCTGCTGGGGACGAATGAGCAGAAAATAAAAGGCAGCGAAAATAACCAGCAACGGCAAAAAGAAGCCAAAAGGGCTGCCTTGCTGTGCGCCCTGCGCATGGGCGGTACTAATGAAAAAATCCATGAATATCTGCATTTTTGGAAAACCTATTGATCTCCCGCCTCAGAAATGAGGCTTAAACCTAAAAATTTCAGCGCACTATTATGACATAGCGCCACTATTTGACCAGCTAGCTTGAATACGAGCATACAGACAAGTCCGGATGAGCCTCACCTCGGAGCCCTTCTTAGATTCCATAGCTCCCCTGTGGTACGGGAGGATTTTACGCTACATTGCACTAAAAGCTCTTGAAATTTTCTAATGTTTCCCAGGCGGGCCATCAGAATAGGCTAACCTAGTCGCAGCAACAACCTCATCCAGGTTTCCGTTGTCGATGGCCGCTCGCAGACCGGCCATCAGATTCTGGTAATACTGCAGATTATGAATTGTACCAAGCCTTGCTCCTAGCATTTCTCCACACTTCTCGAGATGACGTAGATAGGCGCGACTATAATTCGCGCATGTGTAGCAATCACAATTGGGATCAAGGGGTCCTATGTCCTTTCTGTACTGTGAGTTACGGATTTTTACGACTCCTTGCGATGTAAATAAGTGGCCGTTACGAGCATGTCTTGTCGGCATGACGCAATCAAACATATCAATGCCGCGCATGACAGCATTCGCAATATCTACCGGCGTACCAACTCCCATTAGGTACCGTGGGCTATCGGGTGGCATCCGCGGCATTAGACTATCAAGAACATTGATTCTCTTGTCTTCGGGTTCACCGACTGCCAACCCTCCGACCGCATAACCATCGAAACCGATTTCTATCAACCCATTTAACGACTCCTCACGTAACTCGTTATATACGCCTCCCTGCACAATGCCGAATAAGGCTTCACCGCGTTTTGGATCGGTTTCTCGTAACTCGTCGAAGCAATGGCGGCTTCGACGAGCCCAACTATTAGACAACTCCATCGACTTGCAAGCTTCCTCTTCGGATACGGGATACGGCGTACATTCATCAAGAACCATCGTGACGTCGGAGTCCAAATTGTATTGCACTTCCATAGATTTTTCGGGCGTTAAAAATACTTCATCACCGTCCACCGGTGATTGAAACAAAACACCCTCTTCACTTAATTTTCTAATTGACGCTAAAGAAAATATTTGAAAGCCGCCAGAATCGGTCAAGATCGGCCCTGGCCAGTTCATGAACTCGTGCAATCCACCATGTTGTCGCACAACCTCAATTCCGGGGCGCAACATCAGATGAAATGTATTACCAAGAATCATGTCGGTGCCACCAGATACTACTTCTTCGGGCGTAACACCTTTGACAGTCCCATAGGTACCGACCGGCATGAAAGCGGGTGTCCGAACTTCGCCGCGTCGAAAGATCATCTTGCCATGACGCGCAGCACCACAGCTTGCCAGGATTTTAAACTTCACGAGCCAGTGCCTGCACCCGGAATAATAAACATTGCATCTCCATAACTGAAGAATCGGTAGTGCTCACAAATTGCATGCTGATAAGCATCGAGTATGCATCTTGTCCCTGCAAATGCGGCGACCAGCATGAGTAACGATGACTGTGGTAAATGAAAATTGGTAATCATTGCGTCAACACTTTTAAAACGATGGCCCGGTACGATAAACAGTTCTGTTTCCCCATCAAAGGGTTTGAGTTCACCGCTCGCAGCAGCGGTTTCCAGTGCACGCATAGATGTCGTACCCACGGCAATGACCCGGCCACCCTCTTTTCGCGTTCTTTCCACTGCACAACAGGTCGTTTCATCGACTATCAGTCGCTCGGCATGGAGTCGGTTAGATTCGATATTTTCCTTTCGCAAAGGCTGAAACGTCCCTGCACCAACATGCAGCGTGATATACGTGTGCCCTACATCTATTTCTTGGGTTTCCCGAAGCATGTCCTCATCGAAATGCAGTCCTGCCGTCGGTGCCGCGACGGCACCGTCGTGTCTTGCATAAACGGTCTGATAGCGCTCCGCGTCTACCAGGTCGGCTTCACGACTCAGGTACGGCGGCAATGGAATCTCACCGTATTCCTTGAGATACCATCTGAGCGGATGCTCGAATTCCAGTATGTAGAAATTTCGATCGCGATCGACAATCGTTACCATATCGCCACTATCCAACTGCAACTTCATATTGGGTCTAAGTGACTTGCTTGCACGAACTTGAGCGAGTGCCATCATGTCCGACAGAATTCTCTCGATCAGTATCTCAACGTGTCCACCTGTTTCTTTCTTTCCGTACAGGCGCGCACGGATGACACGTGTATCGTTGAAAACGAGCAGATCACCTGGTTTAAGGAACTCGAGCAGATCAGAAAATCGCTTATCAATTAGCAAATTTTTGGCTACATCGACAACAAGTAGCCGGCTCGAACGGCGTTCCTCAGCCGGGTAATGTGCGATCAGCTCGCCTGGGAGTTTGTAATCAAAGTCAGTTAACTGCATGAGCGCGCATGGTAACAAACACACTCTCTGATAGGAGAAGATTCTGTAAGAACAAACTTAATCCAATCCGATCGCACCACATACAGCATTCTTCCAACTAAATACGGGTTGATTTTTAGTAAAAGGATAACTATCGGCAGGCAAATTGCGATTAAAGCTGCTCCTATAAATCCGTGTTACGCACTTACCTGCGTTTTTGTTCGTGAATCTGAATCTCCAACTCACCTATTCGGCCGAAGATGCCCGGAATTAGATCGGGCGTCCATGAAGCTCTCTGAATTATCGGGCATTTCTATTTTTAAGGTTTGCTTTCGCTTATCGCGCATGATTTGTAGCTGGAGTTGCTCTCCACTTTGATAAGAACCAAGAATGCGCATAGCATGCGAAACTGATTTGGGCTCACGTCCATCAATACTCTTGATAACATCGCCGTCTTGCAATTTGAGGTCGGCATCATCCGGCGCCCTAACAACCAACAATCCCTTGTCTGTCGCGAAATACTTTCCCAGTCTTTCCGTAAGTGTGATCATTTCCATATGCCCCCAAATTGAATAATTTTTAGGTCCAGGATGGAATGGGAATGCCTGTCTAGACATCTCTTTTGGACTCATCTCAACGATCGCTTGCTTGCCATCCCGGAGATACTCGACATCAAGAACATCTCCTGCCTTAACACTAGACATAAATTTGATCAGCTTGGCGTTCGCCTCTTCATCACTGTCAGCAGTCAGTGATTCATTATTAACTGCTGTAATGATGTCTCCTGATCGGAGCCCCGCTTCCGCCGCAGCTCCTCCCGGCGATACGCCGTGCAACCTAACACCCTCTACAGGTTCAACAATGTCATTACCGCTAATTGTGATACCGAGCATCAGCCTGCCTTTAAGGCGGTTAAAATGACGCTTAAAAGGCCACTTGCGTGAGCTAAGTTCCGCAATCTTTCTTGCTGCCAAGGCCAGACGTTCTTCCGCCTCTCTCATTTGCATCTCGGACCAGCCACGAGCTCGCCGTTCCTCTCCCTCCGAGATCATTCGCCGATCGGCATCACGTTCGATTTCGTACTCACTTTTCTGTGCTAATACCTGGGTATTCAATAGAACAAAAAAGATAAGAAGAAGAGATTTTCTCAGCATTGTCATTTATTCACTCCTGAGTACTGTCAATAACTTAAAAAGAAGCTCGCTGAGCTTGTACATAACGTAGTTGAACTAGCGAATCCATTAATCTGACGCGCTCGCGCCAGTAATTTTGTGTTTGCACACGACCCATTCGCATTTCCGGATAATTAAATTGGTAGTCGATCGCCGCAATTCTATCCTCCAAATTCAAAATTGTTGACGCCGTACTTGCCCGTATCAGCCGTGATTGATAGGGCATGGTGCGCAGACTATGCTCAAGCTGCTGTGATTGCGCTATCAGCGTATTCAGGGACTTGTCATTTGAAGGCGTATTTTGCTCCGAGGATTCAGGGATCAAATACAGTTCGTGATTATCTGCAATCTGTCCGCCTGAATCTTGATTAATTGTTTCCGGCATTCGCAATACGGCCAACATAACGGCTGCCGCAATACCTGCTACGGCCAGCCATTTAACCCGATGTTGGAATGTCGATTCCGCCAACAAGCCTTCAGCCCGCGCTTGCTCCTTGATCCGTTGCCAGACCATACGTGGCGGCATCGTATCCGGTAGTTCACTAAGACCTTGCCTTAAATTTTCGCGCTCATCCGCGCTCAACACGCCGTTCATTATTCCATCCTGTGTGCTATTTTCACCAGACATCTTTAGCAACGTCCCAACGAGGGATCTTCCATCGCCGCATTAGTCAATTTATCTGCTCTATCAATGTCTAACAGGTGCCGCAGGCGCTGATAGGACCTTGACAACTGTGATTTTGAGAAGCTTTCTGTTTTTCCCATAAGTCCAGCTATTTCTTTGTGTGTGAATCCTTCAACGTCATGCAACCAGACAACCGTTCGGCTTATTGCCGGTAATTTAGCAAGTGCCGCATCGAGGTCAATCGCATGCTCCGGATGTCCAAAAATTTCGTGGCTCTCCGCCCTTCCTGCGGTTATTTCTTCGAAGTCGTCATCGAGACTCTGCCCCCGGCTATGCCAGGCTGAACGCAAAAACATCAGTGCCTTAGTGACCGCGATCCGTCGAATCCAGCAACCAAGTGGAGCCTCACCCCTAAATGTCGAAATACTCCTGATAACTTCAACAAAGGTTTCCTGAAGGAGATCTTCAGCATGCGCTGGCACTCGAGTAAATCGTAGACATATCGAATAAACGGGCGTGCTAAATGCACGATAGATAATTTCGTGAGCGCGTGTGTCACCACGTGCCGCACGTTTCACGATCCCCGATGCGATCTGAATGTCGACAAATTTATTCATATCCTTCATCTTAGATGCTTCATTGACTAAAAAGGTCGCATTAGCAACAATAAAAAGGGGTTATTTCCAAATATATTTTGTGGTGGACATAGCCGTTCCCCACATATACTTGGTACCTTTCAACCGTGGAGTAAATTGAATCTCTCACAGCATTACATAAAATGTCGGCCGGGATGGCGGAACTGGTAGACGCGCCGGATTCAAAATCCGGTTCTGGCAACAGAGTGCGAGTTCGATTCTCGCTCCCGGCACCATCTTTCTGGGCAGAGCCAATGTATAGTTTCTTAACTTTTACTCAGGAACAAAATTTAAGAAACTATACATTGGTACTATTATTACTATATCTGACTTCATGAAGTACTGTTCAAATTGTGGCAACCTTGTCATAGAGAAGATACCTGATGGTGATAATCGTCATCGTTGGGTCTGCGAACGTTGCGATATCGTTCACTACCAAAACCCAAAAATCGTCGTGGGAAGTGTGGCTGAACAGGATGGTAAAATTTTGCTATGTCGCCGTGCTATCGAACCACGCTATGGATACTGGACCGTACCAGCAGGTTTTATGGAACTCGACGAAACAATGGAACAGGGCGCCACCCGCGAGATCTTCGAAGAAGCTTGTGCCGAGGTACAAATTGGTCACTTGTATGCGTCGGTAGATGTAGTCGAGGCCGGACAAGTACATCTATTTTTTACCGCAGTTTTGCTCAGTGATTTTAGTGCAGGCGACGAAAGTCTTGACGCCGCTTTATTTAGCGAACAAGAAATCCCATGGACAGAAATTGCGTTTAGAAGTGGCAAATTTGCGCTTGAAAAATTCTTTGAAGACGCAGGGGAAAACAATGGTGTGCATATGCATCAGGTGGTATGGAATAGACGTTAATAAGAAGTATGGTAGCGTTATTTACTGACCAATTAACACTAACTGTTCACTCAATTGCAGCGCCGGTACGTATCCACTCACGAGCTGACCATTATCTAATACGATCGCCGGTGTACCTCTAAATCCAATGTCCCGTCCCATCTGATAGTGAGTATTAACCATGGATGCATCACAATTCTGTGTCTGAAAATCTTTATCGAGTTTGGCCATTGTTAGTGCTTTATTCTGATCATCTGCACACCATACCTGCTCAGACTTGAGCCACGACGCAGATTTGGGACCGTTGCGAGGATAAAGTAGGTAGCGAATCTGGATTCCCTGCTCAAGATATTCGTTAATCTGACTGTGCAATCGACGACAATAAGTACAATCGATATCCGTGAATACCGAAATCGAATACTTAATCTTTTCCGGCGAAAAAATGATCATATTTTCTTCCGGAATTGTGGATATTATCTCTTTACGTGTTTGAGCTCTGCTCTGTTCCGAAAGGTTTTCTCCACGGCTAAGGTCAATAAGGTCACCCTGCAATAGATATCTACCATCGCCCGATATGTATCCAACAGTCATCCCTTTTTTGATTGTATACCAACCTTCAACCGGGCTTGCCGTGACGTGCTGTGGTTCAATATCTTTCAAAACATTCGAGATCCTGGCATGTACCTGCTTAAGCTCTTCCGATTCGTTATTAGCAACGGCTTGCAACGTAAAGGGAAACAGCATTACGGATAGCCCAATAACAAATTGTATAATTATTTTTATCATCAGGAATTCCTTCACTGTTACCTGTCAACGGGTAAGCCACGATAGACTATCAGTTTAAACTTGGCCAATCTAAGTGAAGTAGAGTTCCAATTGGCCAAAAGCGTGTCAATTGTATCAAAGTGTTGTGGTGAGCAATGGATATTTATCTTTGCTTCACTTGGAATTCAGCCACGCGGATGATGCTGACTGTGGAGTTGCTTCATTCTTTCTCTAGCGACATGGGTATAGATTTGCGTCGTCGACAAGTTACTGTGCCCGAGCAACAATTGTACAACTCGAAGATCGGCTCCATGGTTTAGTAGATGGGTGGCAAATGCGTGGCGAAGGCTGTGTGGTGATAACTTCTTGTCAATGCCAGCTTTTTGTGTGTAACGCTTGATGATGTACCAAAACGCCTGGCGCGTCATATAAGCGCCGCGTTGAGTTGGGAAAAGGTAATCACTCTGTCGCTCAAGCAAAATTTTCATTCGTGCACCATCGATAAATTCCTGTAGCCAATATTGCGATTCATCTCCAAATGGTATTAGACGCTCTCGGTTACCTTTTCCCACAACTCTCAATACACCCTGATTGAAATTGACCTGTGATTTTTTGAGGTTGATTAACTCCGAAACTCGCAGACCTGTTGCATACAACAATTCAAGCATCGTACGATCACGATGCCCCAGTGGTTCATCGATATTAGGCGCATGTAACAAGGCTTCGATCTGATCTTCTGTCAGTACCGTTGGTAATGACCGACCGATTCTCGGCATTTCGATATCAGCCGTTGGATCGTAATTTCTTAAACCCTCGCGCATGAGGTAACGGAAGAATCTCCTAAAGCTCGAAAGCTGCCTTGCCGTTGATCGTGGCTTAATACCACTTGCTACGCGTCTTGCAACAAATTCAAGAAGATCGGCTTTTTCAGCCTGTTCTATGTGTATGTTCTGTTCGGATAACTCGCGCCATAGTGTCATCAGATCGATACGGTAAGCACTCAAAGTATTCTTGGACAGACCGTACTCCATCCAGATTGCATCAAGAAATTGATCAATCAGCACTTCAGAAGGCGACTGTAGCTGGGGGTCAGAATTATTTTGCGGTGTGCTTATCATAATTTATATCGTTCTCACAGACAGGACTTGGCTTGTCTGTTGGTACCATTCGCGGCATCTAAATCAATTCACTGGTAGCATACATAGCAAATAGAATCACGCGAGACAGCACTAGATCCTCTTCACATTCCCTAACAGCTTAATCTATAAGCATATGATTTTTCAATGATTTTAGTATACTGAGTAGTATCTCGACAGGCGTGATCACTATCACAGTTTCATCAAAGGATGAACATAAAGTGGCCTACATTACAGTCTGAGCAGATCATTTGGACAAGGTGGCAGCAATTTTTGCGCTCCACAACTTTCCTAATTAGGCGACCAGGTTCAGATCTAAACGCTATGCAAAACTGGAATTTTCCTTATCTATGAGCAACATGACTGTTAGATACGCCTTAAAAATCATGGACTGTCTCTGGTCGATATATGCCTGGATCGTTTTTGGTACTTGCATCTTTGGTGCATTTATTGTCGCCCTGCTGCCGTGCGGAAAAGACAGGCGTAGATGTTGGGTCAGTGCCACTGCAAGGGCATTATTTGCAATGACTGGTGTAAAAACCACTATCCGCGGCCTCGAAAAGATTCCCATGAGTCAATGCATCGTCGTGGCAAATCATGCCAGCTATTTGGACGGCATTATTTTAAATGCATTGTTACCCCCACGATTCGCATTCGTCATTAAAAGCGAGATGAGCAAGGTTCCTATTGCAGGATTCCTATTTCGACGTGTTGGTTCCGAATTCGTTGAGCGATTCGAAATTTCAGGCAGTATGCGAGATGCTCGCCGACTTTTGAAAGTTGCTGAGTCGGGAGAATCGCTAGCATTCTTTCCGGAAGGCACGTTTTTACTGGAACCTGGCCTCAACCGTTTTCGAGCAGGTGCTTTTGCTGCTGCAATTAACAGCAAAGTGCCGATTGTGCCTATGGTTATTTTTGGATCTCGCTATATATTACCCGCGGAAACACTTATGCCGCGGCATGGTCATATCAGAATTGAGGTACTCAATCCGATTGAACCAAGCAACGCAGCATTTACAAACAGTAAAGATCTCGCTGCACTCACACGCCAACGCATCCTGACCATCCTAGACGAACCAGACTCGTTATCCTAAATAGTATGAATAGATGTACGACGCCTTGCATAAAATCATAGAAATGAGGACAGTAGCGAATCATTAAATATGGTTAATTAATAAATGAAAAATTGATCGTAATTGTCGCAACATGCTGTACTCCACTCACAACTGTCAACAAGAGGAATTCATGAATGTCTGACGATGCCGAACGCGAATCGATGGATTTCGATGTTGTCATCGTTGGCGGCGGACCAGCTGGGCTCTCTGCAGCTGGTCGACTGATGCAACTGGCAAAGGAAAACAACCAGGAACTATCGGTGACCATCGTTGAAAAAGGCTCGGAAATAGGTGCACATATTTTGTCGGGCAATGTTTTCGACCCCAAGGGAATCGAAGAGTTATTTCCGGACTATCAGAAACAGGGAGCACCAGTTAAAACTGCTGTAACAGATGACATCATTCATTACTTTATCAGCGCTGCAAAATCGATAAAGATACCCAGGCCTTTCATCCCAAATCCGATGCATAATAAAGGCAACTACATCGTTAGCCTGGGCAGACTATGTCAGTGGATGGGAGACCAAGTAGAGGCACTAGGCGTAAACATTTTTCCGGGTGTTGCGGCCTCGGAGGTGCTTTACGATGAGCAAGGTAGGGTTCGCGGCATAGCAACCAGTAATATGGGAGTTAGCAAAGATGGTCAACAAAAACCAACCTTTCAAGCCGGTTACGAATTGCTTGCAAGATACACGATTTTTGCTGAAGGCTGCCGCGGTAATCTCGGTGAGAAACTCATCGATAAGTTCGATTTACGAAAAGATGCTGATCCACAACGCTATGGAATAGGTCTCAAAGAGATTTGGGAAATTGACCCTTCAAAGCATGATCAAGGTCTGGTCATGCACACTATGGGCTGGCCTCTGAGAAATGACACAGAAGGTGGTGGATTTCTTTATCACGCTGAGGGTAATCAAGTGTTTCTCGGCTTAATCATCGCATTGAACTATACGAACCCCCATCTGGTGCCATTCGAGGAACTACAGCGTTGGAAACAACACCCGAAGATTCGCCAATATCTTGAGGGAGGTAAACGGATAGCGTACGGAGCTCGGGCTGTCAATAAGGGTGGTCAACAATCGTTGCCCAAGCTTGTATTTCCTGGTGGCATGCTGGTGGGCTGCGATGCCGGTTTTCTGAACACAGTAAAAATCAAAGGGGCGCATACCGCAATAAAAACCGGAATGCTAGCGGCTGAAAGCGTTTTTGCGGCACTGGCCGACGATGACGAAGGACACAGTGTGCTGAAAGCATACGAAGACGGCGTCAGCAAATCATGGGTACATACCGAACTCTATCGAGCTCGCAATTTTGGACCAGCATTGCACAAATTCGGCACTTTCTTTGGCGCCGCTTTTACTTTCATCGATCAGAATATTTTCCGTGGACAATTGCCGTTCACCCTGCGAGATAAACACTCCGATCACGATGTATTAAAGAAAGCGCACCAAGTACAAAAAATCTACTATCCTAAACCCGATGGTGTCATTAGTTTCGATCTCCTGTCATCGGTCTTCTTATCCAACACTAATCATGAAGAAGACCAACCCTCGCATCTGATACTCAAAAACCCGTCGATACCAGTCGACTATAATCTGCCGGAATTTGATGAACCGGCACAGCGGTACTGTCCTGCCGGCGTTTACGAGATCACGATAGAAAACAACAACCCCAGATTTCAAATCAATGCACAGAATTGTGTGCACTGTAAAACATGCGATATCAAAGACCCTAAGCAGAATATCGTATGGACTGTACCCGAGGGTGGCGGCGGTCCAAATTACTCGGGGATGTAATTATTGACTATACTCTCGGTTCTCAACAGTAATTAAGAAAATTCAGCGCAATAATGACAAGTACGGAGAGCAAATGATGAGCAAGCTTGTACTTTGTCGGCATGGACAAAGTGAATGGAATCTCAAGAACTTTTTCACTGGTTGGACTGACGTTGACCTGACTGAGCAAGGCGTACAGGAAGCAATCGATGCAGGCAGATGTCTACGTGAACTTGATTACGAGTTTGATATCGCATTCACGTCTGTCTTAAAGCGTGCAATTCGAACACTATGGATAATGCTCGATGAGCTGGATCGCATGTGGATTCCGGTTATCCGCGACTGGCGCCTAAATGAACGGCATTACGGTGCGTTACAGGGGCTTAATAAAACCAAAACAGCTGCCAAATACGGTGATGAACAAATTCATATATGGCGTCGTAGTTATGAGGAAACTCCACCAGCACTTAAAGCCGGCGATGAACGGCACCCTCGTTATGACAAACGATATGCCGACATTGCAGATTTACCCAGCACTGAATCACTCGCTACCACGCTGCACCGTGTATTGCCTTGCTGGAATGAACTGATCGCAACCGAATTGAAGGCTGGTAAGAACGTGCTTATTTCAGCACATGGCAATAGCCTACGCGCACTGGTTAAAATGCTAGATGAGATTTCTGAAGAAGATATCACGCAATTCAATATCCCTACCGGGATCCCACTAGCCTATGAGTTGGATTCTGATTTAAAGCCAATTTCATGCGAATTTATCGGTGACCCGAATGCAGTTGCCGCAGCTGCCTTGGCAGTCGCCAATCAGGCAAAGATCGAATGATTTATAGCATCGAAAATCATTCGATGTGGTGGTGTAGGTAGCAGATCAGATCATACTCTAAGCCTGTAAGCGAGGTTCAGAAGGCTTCGACTTACTACGCGGTTTGTCAAAAGTACGAATCAGTCCTTCCTGCGCCACGGATGCAATAAGAATACCATCCTGTGTAAAGAACTGACCCCGTGCAAATCCTCTTGCACCGGATGCATTCGGGCTATCGAAAGAATAAAGGAGCCAATCGTCGATGCGTACATCGCGATGAAACCATAATGCGTGATCAAGACTCGCCATTTGCACCATCCCTTGACCGAGTAACAGCCCGTGCGGCAGCGTACTAGTTCCGAGTAATCCGTAATCAGAGATATATGCAAGCAAATTCTGATGCAGACTATATTCGTCGGGTAATTTGTCAACAGCCCTGATCCATACTTGTTTTTCAGGAGCCTGACGTTCAGGCTTTGCAAAATTAAACGGTTTGACGGGGCGAAATTCGAACGGACGCTTGTCGGTCAAAAAGCGACGCATTTTCTCAGGGATGCGCTCCAGCATTTTCGGTGCAATTTTGGTCACATCCTGAAGATCGTCCGGACCCGGTACATCAGGCATCTCCGCCTGATGCTCAAGCCCTTTTTCGACACTCTGGAAAGAGGCAGCCAAATTGAAGATAGGTCGGCCGTGCTGAATTGCAACAACACGCCGTACTGAAAAACTGCCGCCGTCACGTGCGCGGTCTACTTCGTAAATTATTGGCTCAGTCATGTCTCCGCGCCTAAGGAAATAGGCGTGTATCGAATGCGCTACTCTGCCGTCAACGGTGTGATGTGCAGCAGAAAGAGCCTGACCCAACACTTGTCCACCGAATACCTGAGCACTACCAATGTCGCGACTTTCACCACGGAAAATATTGTCTTCGATACGTTCAAGCTGCAGAAGTTTGACCAAATCTTCAAGTACTGGATGCATTTACCCCACCGTCATGGAAAGCTATACCAGGCACCAGTAACAAATACGGCATCATCAGTCGTAAGAAATAAAGCGACTTTGGTGACGTCAATCGACAGGATCTGTGCTCCATTTTACTCGGGCAATTGATAATCGGCGAATTGCTGACGAAGCTCAACCTTTCGGATTTTTCCGGTTGCGGTATGCGGAAGTGCATCAACGAATATAACATCGTTAGGTAGCCACCACTTGGGAATCTTACCATCGAACCAAGCGAGCATTTGATCTTTGCTAACGTCCTGATCTTCGGTCTTGACCACGATCAAAAGCGGTCGCTCTGTCCATTTCGGATGTGCAACACCTATCACCGCAGCTTCGGCCACCGCCGGATGACCGATAGCCGTATTTTCAATCTCGATTGAGCTAATCCATTCACCGCCAGACTTAATCACATCCTTAGTGCGATCGGTAATCGCCATATATCCGTTTGAATCGATAGTCGCAACATCACCAGTATCGAGCCAACCATCCTCAGTGTGTGAGCCACCCTTACCCTCAAGCTTAAAGTAGTCGCTGCAGACCCATGGCCCACGAGCCTGCAATGCGCCATATGCTACGCCATCCCAGGGAAGCTCGTTGTCTTCTGCATCTACGATCTTTAATTCACAACCGTATATACCACGTCCAGCCTTTGTCGCAATCACCACGCCTTCATCATCGGATAAAGATTCCATTCCAGCCTTCGGCGAATTCACTGCGCCCAACGGACTCATTTCCGTCATACCCCAACCCTGATTAACGGTAACGTCATGATCATCCTGAAAGGCTCGTATCATCGAAGCTGGTACAGCTGAACCACCAATAATAGTGCGTTGTAATTTATTCAGGCGTTTGCCAGTCTTGGTTGTGTATTGCAACAAAGCTAGCCATACCGTTGGCACTCCTAATGCCAAAGTGACCTCTTCCGATTCGAGAAGTTCATATAGAGCTTCACCATCGCCCATCTTCGGCCCTGAAAAGACAAGTTTGGCTCCCACCATCAATGCTGAATAAGGAATGCCCCAAGCGTTGACGTGAAATAGTGGTACCACGGGTAATACACAATCCCGATTCGAGAGATTCATGACGTCTGGAGCAATCCCTGCATATGCGTGAAGAATGGTCGAGCGATGGCTGTAAAGAACGCCCTTCGGGTCGCCAGTCGTTCCCGAGGTGTAACAGAGTCCCACCGCCGAGCGCTCATCTAGCTCAGGCCATTCGTATTCACTACTCTCTGCACCAATCAATGATTCATAGGAAACCACATTCTTTAAGGTTGTTGCAGGCATATTTTTGTCGTTAGTCATAACGACGTATCCCTCAACGCCTGGTGTATGCTCGGCAATTTTCTCAAGTAACGGTACAAACATCGGATCGGTAAAGACCCACTTATCCTCACTATGATTGATTATAAAAATGATCTGTTCAGGGAAAATCCTCGGATTAATCGTATGACAAACATATCCGGCGCCACCTATACCGTAATACATCTCGAGATGCCGGTAATCGTTCCACGCAACGGTGGCAACTCGATCGCCTCGTTGCAATCCTAATTTATCTAGTGCATTCGCCAGTTGCTGTGTACGGCGGCAGCAATCGGCATAGGTATAACGATGCAGTGGGTTGTCTGCGGTTATCGAAACAATTTCGCGATGCGGGTGGTGGCGTTCTGCATGGCGCAAAATTGTTGATATGAGAAGCTGACTATTCATCATCAGACCGTACATTTTGGAATTCCTCTGTATTTATTAGAAACCAAGAGACGAAATTTAACAGAACATTTCCTTTCACTCACAACAGTTCACAACATCGTCCTCGATAGATTAAATTTGAAAATGATTGAATCATGATCGAACAACGCCATAAGATATCGCTTTTAAAGAAGTTTATACTTAGTTAAAGTCGCGCTCTGGATCAATATTCCGTGTTATCCTTCAACTTACGTAACGCAAAGTCTCTAGCATCTTGAGTAAGATCAGAAATACGATTGGAGGCTAAAGTTAACTCAGTTTCATTCTGGGAGGGGAACTTAATGAAAGTTTTTCGCAAATTAATCAGTTTTTTCCACCTCACATTGGTAGCCAACCTTAGTGTTCAAGCCGCTACACTTATCATGACGGTAAGCATATTAGGGTCTATCGCGAATGCACAAGATCGTCTCGAAGAAATCATTGTTCTAGGGACAAAGTCAGCAGAAGGCACGAACGTACAGGAAGCACCATACTCAATAACAGCCCTCACAGGTGATTACATCGAGCAGACGGGCATTAAAGATGTATTCGACCTACAACAAAGTATACCCGGCCTCATTATGGGTCAAAGCCAAACTTCCACAACATCTAACTTCTCAATCCGTGGCATCGGCACCAGTTCAAATAATTTTGGCCTGGAATCATCGGTAGGCCTCTATGTCGATGGCGTCTATCGCTCTCGGCAAAGCTCGATGATAAACGACCTAGTGGACATAAGTATGGTCGAAGTATTTCGTGGACCACAGGGCACATTGTTCGGCAAGAACACGCCACAGGGTGCGCTCCAGATAATTACCAAAAAACCCACACTCTCCAATCCACGTACTGGTGGTGATAGGGATGCATTTGTGTCGGCCACGATCGGAGATTACGGACTAATTAAATTGAGTGCAGCATCCAACCTTGCCATTTCGGAAAACACTGCTCTGCGCGCGACAGTCTTCTCGAGCCAGCGAGACGGTTATGTTACAGATGTTTTCTCAACTAAGACTTGGGCTGGTTCAGCAAAAAGAAGGGGCGGTGACGCACTTAACAATCGAGACCGGCATGGCGTTCGATTACAACTGTATTCAGAACCGAGTGACCAACTGAACGTACGTATCATCGCCGACTATGCAGAAATTGATGAGGCCTGTTGCGTCGCAGTTTCCCGCATAGATAGTCTGTATTCGCGGGCCAGCCTGTCGAGTCCTCTGGGCCCAACGCCTGGTACTGACGCTGCACTGGTTCAGCTGGGCGGCACCATTTTTACCAATTTCAATTACCCTGCTCCTTTTCTCGCACCTTTCGGAGCAGGCGTCAGATCTAATACTCCGTTCGAAGCATATGAGGTAGCATTGAATCAAGCGCCCAGATCGGGCAGTGAAGATCATGGATTGTCGGTCGAAATTAATTATGATCTCGGCAATGACTTCGAATTGACATCCATATCAGCCGTACGTTCATTCGATACATCTGACAGCATTGATGCTGATTTCACAAACGTAGATTTATTAACAAGAACGAATATGGCTCAACAAAGCTCATTTTCGCAGGAACTACGACTCGCCAGGAACTTTGATAACGGTATAGATTTTGTCGCCGGCGCTTACTATTTCAAGCAGGACTTAAATAATCAGAAGGATACAAACGGCCGTCCGCTACTCGGCACGTATATTGGTGCCGTTACTCCTGCTCTTGCACAAGCTGCTGGCGGTGTCAATGCAATTAGTGCGGCCACCGGGGGGCTCATACCAGCCGCGGGCACCGCTTTCCCAATTAATTCGTTTGCCCACGATGACATGAAGCAATCTCATGATAGCGTGGCTCTTTTTAGTCAGGTCGATTTGCCAGTCAATGACAACTTCACCGTTACATTCGGTGCACGGTATACCGGAGAAACAAAATCCATGGTCGGCACCTTCGTCCAGGGTGCACAAGGACCGCCGCCTAATAATGATGCATTTGCGTTAGTAGCTTGTTCGCTTGACCCGACCTGCATTGCAGCTACTGGTATAAGTCCATTCAACCCATTCGACCCGGCAACCATCGCAACCATTATTCCGTATACTATTGACGGTTGGGGCACATATCTCTTCGCTCCACTGGCGCCACGGCCTGACATGAACGAATCGCTATCGGACGACCACTTGACCAGTACTGCGAAACTTACCTGGCGCCGAAACGATACCACAATGGTATACCTATCCTGGGGCACTGGTTATAAATCGGGCGGCACAAACACAGACAGAATTGCCGCTGCATTCAACCCGGTATTCCAAGCAGAAACCTCAAAATCGGTCGAATGGGGTATTAAAAAGGATTTTCCGAATCAAAACATGCGATTAAACCTAGCCTTCTACGATACACAGATTGATAATCTGCAGGCTAATTCGTTTACAGGTACTGGGTTTAATCTGCAAAATGCTGGTAAAGCTGATACCTCAGGTTCGGAGATCGAGTTTTGGTGGTTTCCATCAGATGCCACGACGATACAAGCTTTCTACGCCCGTAGTAACGCCGAATACGAAAGTTTCAATAACGGCACCTGCTGGGATGCCTATGTCTTCCACACTGGCAAACCCGATCCAGGCAGTACAGGGAGTATAGCTGACGAAGTCTGCAACAGGACTGGTGGCAGGCTTGGATATAACCCAGAAACCCGATTTTTCTTAGCTCTGACGAAAGAATTCCAGTTGAATTCGGCGACATCATTCATTCGTGCTGAATACTCGTATGCATCAGAGATCATGACCGATGGCGATCTCGATCCCTTTACATTGTTGGACAGTTTTGCCCTCTTTAATGCACGTTATGGTTTTCGATGGGGAGACGATAACAGCAGTGAACTAGTGCTATGGGGTCGTAATCTTGGAGACGAGAGATATTATGCTGGCTCATTCGATGCACCTGTCCAACCTGGTCGCATGAATTCATATCCGGCGGAACCAAGAACCTTTGGCTTGACATACCGCAAACAATTCTAGGTTATTAGTCTAAGAGATGGCCCGTGATTTTATTCACGGGCCATTTTTTTGGGCAACTGCGGTAAAAATGGTCAATCAAGATGACATCGACACTGCCAAGCATAACCTTTCCTCAATAAAATACGAAAAATTAAGATCTGTCTTTGAAAAAATACATACCGATCGTTTCGGCGATACAAGCCGGTTTTCTCTCGCCTTCAACTTCAATCTTGACATTGCTTAAGAGGTGAAGGGCACCTGCCCTTTTTCTTGCCTGCAAAACAGTAGCGCGGGCACGAACCCGACTTCCAACAGGAACTGTGGTATAGAAACGTATTTTGTTGCACCCAAAGTTTATTGCACGAGTGAGATTTTCAACCTTAATAAAATTACTAGTCAGTACAGGAATCAGCGAAAGTACAAAATAACCGTGGGCAATGGTTTTTCCATCGGACAATTCTTTTTTGGCCCTTTCGGTATCGACATGAATCCACTGAAAATCACCGGTTGCCTTAGCAAAGCGGTCAATTTTCTGCTGATCAATGTCAACCCAATCGGACAGGCCCACTTCCTTACCTTCTAGCACTTTCGCATCTTCGATTGACTTGATCAGGTGCAATGCGGCTTTCCTTTACAAAAAAGATGAATATCTTCTTACTTTACAAAATAAGAGATACACAGATACCAGGGTTAGGGCAAATTTTATTTACCGGTTTTGTAGAACAAAAGATTAATCGTCATTAAGGCTTGCAATTCTACAATTCGAACATTTGTAAAATAATGCAACTCTTCTTGTGTGCTTGCAGAGATTCAGGCTATGTCTATACTACCTCCTCATGGTAGAGATTCCTGCCAATGTCTGAGTACTCCTTATTTTCGCTTATCCTGGCGGCTGGTGAAAGTAGCCGGTTCGGATCGACTAAGCAACTGACAAAATTCGACGGTGAAACACTAGTAAGTCGAGCTGTACGCCTTGCGGAAGATATTTGTGGTGAACGCACGGTCCTCGTAGTTGGAAACGATTGGAAAAGAGTGTTGGCAGCTTGTGACCCACTATGCGGATTTTTCGTGTACAACGATAACTATAAATCGGGTATGGCAAGTTCGATTGTATCCGGCATCAACGCCGTTGCGCATAGTGCAGATGCCATACTACTTTTGATGGCAGATCAACCGTTGATTACAATGCAACATTTGCAGTTACTGATTAGCGAATGGCGTAGAGCTCAAGATGAAATCGTCATTAGTGAGTACTCGGGTATCCAAGGCCCTCCGGTTATTTTCCCAGCGCAATGTTTTGACGACCTGATGAAACTTAAAGGTGATCAGGGAGCGCGCTCCCTTTTAACCAATCCGAAATTTTCGATACGAGGTCTCGCATTCGATGCGGCTGCTATCGATATAGACACTCCGGAAGATTTTGCAGAACTGGAAAGTAATCACAACTAGAGTCACTAGAAATCATCGCTACAAGGGGAGCGATGCGAAAGTATGTGCATGTTCGGTACAACGTTCGCAGTTCACCCAGTCCGAATTACCGTTGGTATAATATTCTTTTTTCCAGATCGGCAAGCGCACTTTTACCTGATCGATAATGTAACGGCAGGCATTGAATGCCTCATCCCTGTGCTCAGAAGACACACCGATCCACACAGCACATTCTCCGATTTCAAGCATACCAGTACGATGCACACAATGAGTATGCAGAATAGCGAATCGCTCTACGGCCTCAGTGATTACTTTCTCTCCCTCGCTAATGGCCAACGGTTCATATACTTCGTATTCAAGTTTCTCAACCGAATAACCTTCGTTCTCATTTCTTATCCAACCTTCGAAACCAATGTAGGCACCAGCCGTGGGATCAAAGAGTTCACGTCGCAAAATATCGGGGTCGATTGGCTGATTGGTAAACTTGATCACATCATCCCCCAGAAACAGGTGGAAACAACAATATAATGTCACCATCGTTGATGATCGAATTCCAGTCTGCCATTTCATCGTTTATTGCAGCTTTGCAGTGGCCAAGCGGTTCCGACAGTCCATGCCGGTCCTTTAACTGTTGGAAAACGTCGCTTGCGGTTTCCGCTTCGAGAGTGACTACTTCCTCATCCAAGCCCGCATATTCACGGAAGATCGCAAAATAACGTACCGTTATAGACTTTTTCATAGCGCTACCTTGATTCCGGTTCTGGCTAGATCCTCGAGTGTATTGATGTTGTCCAGCGCCTCGGAGTTTGGTTGATCAAGCAGATGAGTATCTGAACAAATCAGTATCTTCCTTGGACAAATAATGTCTTCATCGACGAACGTTTTGATGATAGGTGCAGTCCCGGCGGAGTAAAAAGCACAGAGCGGCTCCGGTAACCCGTCAAAACTGCTTTTGTAAGCGGTAAACGGATGGGCGGAAGATTTGTTATCGAGCAGATGCTGGAGTGTAAGTTCCTCAACATTAGGCAGATCACAAGCCAACATCAACCAACCAACATCCGGATGTTCCTCAATGGCCGACAGGATGCCAGCAAGCGGTCCGAATTCTAAGTAACGATCGACAATTTGTTTAAACTTGCTTCGTTCGGGTTCATCCTGTTGGTCAATACGTACCGAAACAAAGACACAATCAACAAATAATTCGAGCAAATGTACTGCTCTACTCAATTGTGTCTCCCCATCAACACGTAAAAGGGCCTTGTCGTGCCCCATACGTTTACTTCGGCCACCTGCCAGTACTAAGCCGTAAACAAGCTCATTCTTCACCAAGGTAAAAATCCTCTTTGCCGCCAGTCTTCGACACGAGCCGTGTTTGGCCGATCACAATATCGTGGGATAAAGCCTTACACATGTCATAGATAGTCAACGCCGCCACCGTGGCGCCAGTCAATGCTTCCATCTCTACGCCAGTCTTATTATGTGTCTTGCAATGACAATCGATAACGGCACGGTGTATGCCGTCCATATTTATCGTAATTTTGCAGTTATCGAGACCCAGCGAGTGACAAAACGGAATTAGTTCGTGTGTCTTCTTCGATGCCATGACGCCGGCAATAATAGCCGTGGAGAAAACCGGACCTTTGGCCGTCCGAATTTCGCCATCAATAAACTGATCGGCAACAACCGATGGGAACTCGATGGTCGTTCTGGCATGGGCTTGTCTGTCTGTAGGATCTTTATGGCTGACATCGACCATCGTTGGCAAATCACCTTCATCTATGTGACTAAATTTATCCATGCCAATTAACCACCTATGCGATACATTTCAACTTTATTAGCCAGCGGTTTCTCATCCACTCCGGATCCGCGCAATTCACTATAGCGATCAGCACGCTTCAACCAAGCTCTGGTCAGTATGTCAGCGAGTTCGGCATCGTCAGCACCATTTCGAAGCGGGTCCCTAAGACTTACGCCCGTGGTCGCAAAGAGACAAGTATAGAGCACTCCGTCGGCTGACAAGCGCGCACGATTACAGGAACCACAGAATGGCTCCGTTATTGAAGAGATAAAGCCTATTTCTCCTTGACCATCTAGATAGCTGTAACGATTCGCAACTTCTCCAGGATAATTTCTACCGACTACTCGCAAGGGCCAGCGTTCGTGAATTTGCTTATAGAGTTTTTTCGACGGCACGACCTGATCTATGTGCCAACCGTTGCGGTTACCAACGTCCATAAATTCGATCAGGCGAACAATATGACCGCTACCTCGAAAGTGTTGGAGCAAGTCAATAATCTGATGATCATTCACACCGTATTGCACAACCACGTTGATTTTAATTGGTGTAAGACCAGCCTTCTCCGCCGCTTCAATACCCTGTAGAACCTTCGTCAGATCACCACGGTTACCGCTCATACTTCGAAAGGTTCCCTCGTCAATGCTATCGAGACTGATCGTTACCCTCCGCAATCCGGCGTCTGCAAGCGTTGTCGCTATCGGTGCAAGTAGCATACCGTTGGTCGTCAGCGCAAAATCGTCGACACCGGACAACTTGCTCAGTCTAGCGATGAGATCCGGGATCTTTTTATCGAGGAGCGGCTCACCACCTGTTAATCTCAATTTGGTAACACCGAGCCCGACCGCGGCTGAAGCAATTCTTTGAATTTCTCTGTAGCTCAAACATTCTTGTCTTTTCAGAAATTGGTAATTTGCGTGAAATTTAGTTTCCGGCATACAGTAAGGACAGCGGAAGTTGCATCGATCGATCACAGAAATTCTGAGGTCGCGTATAGGCCGTTCTAAAGTATCCCTGGGACCCAAGTCTACCACCTGATTTTGATCGATTTGTGTGTGCTGAACAGCCATCTTGTGATGATGCCCGAATTTGAGTCGCTGGTTAAGCTAAAAAAGCACGCCATAACAATCTAAAAGAGATAATCAGGATGACCAACCCAGTCAGCCGTCGGATCGGCGACGCTGACAACCATGTCGCACTAAGCCGACTGCCAAATTGGCCGCCGATCAGTACCGCTAAAGGAAGAAGCAAATACGAAGTATTTAATAAAGTTCCAATCTGATTGTCGAGTTTGATCAGTTGCCCGCTTAGTCCTGCAATAGAATTGACAAGTATAAAGAAAGAACAGGTCGCGGCAACCGTCCTGGCATTTGCCAAGTTCATGAGGTGCAAGACAGGCGCCAAATAAATACCACCGCCGATCCCTGTAATTCCAGCAAGCACACCGAGAACTGCTCCAAGAGCAAGGCGTATAGGCATTCCAAATAATCTGTTGACACCGATCTCTGAATTCCAGCGCCGATCTAAAATCATTAAAGTCCCTGCAATGAGTAGCGCGATACCCAGTGTTATCAGAAAACTTGATTCCTCTATCTGAATGTAGCCTCCTAAAAATGCGGCAGGTATTGAGGTAATGACAAGAGGGAAGGCGAAACTGAAATTGAGATATCCAGCTCTAGTGAAGTGAAATACGCCACCGGTAACTACAACGATGTTACATAGCAATGATACAGGTGGTACAAGATTGTAGGCCATACCGGATTCGATCAGCACAGCCGTATAGGTCGATCCTCCCCCAAAACCAACCGAAGCATAAAGAAATGCCACAGTAATAAATGCCAGTGCAATATAAATCAAAACAAAAATCTAAAAAAATAATTATTTAATTTGAAGTTTCTAATTTTTATTAGAGTTTGCTTATGCAGCAAAACATAACCCGAGGTACTACTGAATCCATTGACGAAATCTGCTAAAAAATTAATTTTGATTTTGAATTTAAGACACAGATGGTAATCTAAACTTAAATAATTTGCTGGTAGAAAATCTAGCCTGTGATGCAGGAATATTATATGCATAAATAAGGTGACAAAACTGGCAATACGATAAGGAATTTAGGATGAATATAAATTTCTCTAAGAAAGAATTAATCTTTCAAAAAGAAGTTAGAACATTTCTGAAGGAAAAATACTCGGGCGATATACGAAAAAAACAGGACAGCAGCATACCCTTGAATCGCGACGAAATGGTCCGCTGGCAGAAAATTCTTTATGAACGGGGCTGGGCTGCCGTGAACTGGCCAGTCGAGTATGGCGGCACAGGATGGACGACGATTCAAAAATACATCTTCGAAAATGAAATCGGCGCTGTAAATGCGCCTGAGTTCATACCGTTTGGCGTAAAAATGGTTGGCCCGATTATTTATTCCTTTGGTAACAATGAACAAAAACGTCGATTCTTGCCCGATATACTTTCGAGTGACGTGTGGTGGTGCCAGGGTTACTCTGAACCTGGATCAGGATCCGATCTCGCCTCACTGAGGACCAAAGCTAAAAGACAATCAGATCATTATGTTGTCAATGGAGTCAAAATTTGGACAACGCTTGCCCAATACGCCGACTGGATTTTTTGTCTGGTACGAACCAACTCAGATGTCGCACGACGACAGGAGGGTATCAGTTTCTTGCTGATCGACATGAAAACGCCCGGCGTGTCAATCAAACCTATTATTACGATGGATGGCATACACGAAATTAACGAAGTACATTTTGAAAATACCAAAGTGCCGATTGAAAACCTTGTCGGTGAAGAAGGTAAAGGCTGGACTTATGGAAAAGTGCTGCTCCAGCATGAGCGCACAAATTTGGCCACGGTACCACGCTCGAAGTACCGCCTTAACCAATTGAAAAAAGAAGTCGTACAATCCAAACACGATGGTGCACCACTCATAGAGGATCTCAATTTCGCGAGAAAATTAGCCACTGCTGAAATCGAACTCAAAGCGCTCGAATACACTGAACTCAGGACGTTAGCTGCAATTGCAACTGGCAAGGCACCAGGGGCCGAATCTTCAATATTGAAAATCAAAGGTACAGTAATGCAACAAACGCTCGACGAATTATTTCTCGAGGCCGCTGGTTACTACGCACTGCCTTATGTTCCTAATCAGTATGACCTTGATTTTCCGAAGTCCGAATGGATCGGGCACGGTGCAGAGACCGAATCGTCGCTGCAATACTTTAATAATCGCAAAGCATCAATTTATAGTGGTTCAAACGAGATTCAAAAGAATATCGTTTCCAAACATGTACTCGGATTGTAAGCGAGCATAAACGGAGTAGATGTGGATTTTTCTTTAAATGAAGAGCAGTTGATGCTCACAGACAGTGTGAGCCGTTTCATCGACAATGACTATGACTTTGAAACGCGGCAAAAAATTGCCGAATCTGGAAAAGGCTACAGCACCGATCTCTGGCAAACATATGCCGAACTTGGCTGGACAGCTATTACATTTGCCGAAGAAGATGGTGGCCTTGGTGGCGGTGCGATAGAGTTGATGGTCATGATGGAACAGTTCGGGCGTGGATTGGTAGTCGAACCTTTCCTAGCAACGGTCATCCTGGCCGGCGGAGTACTGAAGAATGCTGCATCCACGGCACAAAAAGAAAAATGGCTAGTTGGCATCATCGAAGGACAAATCCAAGCTGCGCTAGCATTTTCTGAACCACAAAGCCGCTTTGATATTGCAGATATCGCCACAAATGCAAGAATCGATGGTGCTAAATACGTTCTGAATGGTGAAAAGAACCTTGTTCTCAATGGCGGCAATGCTGATCTTCTGATCATTCCGGCTCGTACCAGTGGTTTACAATCGGATCAAAACGGAATCACCTTATTTGCCGTTTCAGCTGATAGTCCAGGTATTGATCGAAGATGTTATGCGATGGTCGACGCACATCACGCGGCAGATATTACGTTCAAAAATGTGACTGTGGATGAAACTGCTATTCTGGGAGAAGTCGGACAAGGTATTGAACCATTACAAACTGTGATCGATGAAGCTACTTTATCAGTCTGTGCTGAAGCAATGGGCATCATGCGCACAATGCACGACAAGACAGTGGAATACTCCAAGAGCCGTGTGCAATTCGGCGTACCGATCGGTACGTTTCAGGCGCTCCAGCATCGAATGGTAGATAATCTCATGGCATGTGAACAAACTTATTCGCTACTCTTATGGGCATCTATGCTAAATGCTTCCGGCAATCCGGATTTACGTAAGGCTATTAGTGCACTGAAATATCAGATAGGTACAGCTGGGCGCAAAGTAGCTCAGGAGGCCGTACAAATTCACGGCGCCATAGGTATGGCTTGGGAACTCGACATTGCACACTATTTTAAAAGGATTACCGCGATCGAACTGCTATTTGGCAATGCCGACTTTCATCTCAGCCGATATCTAGAATTGTCCTGAGACCAGGCAGAGCTACCCTACAAATTTTTGCCTAACTTTGTTCAATTTTTCAGTGTCAACACGGTATGATTTATCCCTATGAGCAACTGGCAGCCATGCGGCATAATCACAATAACAACCGATTTTGGACATAAAGGCCCGTTCACTGCAGTAATGAAGGGTGTCATTCTGAAGCATTTTGCAGATGCGTCAATCATCGATCTCACTCATGACATTCCAGCCCATTGGCCACCAGAAGCCGGTTTCTGGATCGATCGTTCCTATCAGTATTTTCCCAAAGGCAGTATACATGTTGCCATCGTCGATCCCGGCGTCGGCACCCAAAGGGAAATAATCATTGCTGAATATGATGGCCATGTATTTATGGCTCCCGATAATGGCCTGCTAGCACCCATTTTGGATAAATCGGATATCGTTTATCATCTCGCCTACAAAAATCTTCAGACACTTGGGTTACCAGCGCCCAGTGCTACTTTTCACGGCCGTGATATATTCGCACCGGTAGTAGCGGAAATGGCTGCTGGCCACATAGCGCCGGCCGCAATTGGAAAAGTAACGACGCAATGGACACCGGCTTGGATAGATACTCCTGAGGTGAATGCAGCACAAGTCAGCGGTATCATCATTACCGTTGACGCATTCGGTAATTTAATCAGCAATATCGACGCCAATCTAATAAAATTATTCAGTAATCCTATTGCGCATCTTGCCGGGCATGATTTTTCATTCAAGACTACTTATGGCCAGGCGGAACCCGGAGAGTATCTGGCTCTAATTAATTCGTTTGGCGTTCTTGAAATCGCTCGTGCCGGAGGCAGTGCTACAGATAGCCTGGGTTTCGAACGCGGCGCACCAATTATTGTAATCGATACTTCTACCGACTAATTACTTTAACTGCTGCAATGCTTGTTTCTCAATCTTCGCCCAACTGTCTCGTAATGTCACAATCCGATTGAATATAGGCTTATCCGGTGTTGAGTCAACACTGTCTGGCGCAAAATAACCAAGCCTTTCAAACTGAAAGGAACAGACTGCATCGACTTTATCCAGCGATGGCTCTAGTTGAGCAGTAACAATCTCCAGTGAATTCGGATTTAGGTATTCTGTAACATCGTCCGACACCGCTGGATCCGGCACAGTGAACAAGCGATCGTATAACCGTACTTCCGCCGCCAGTGCATGACTCGCAGAAACCCAGTGAATAGTGCCTTTTACTTTTCTATTGCTACTGCCAGTTCCACTCCTCGTATCAGGATCATAGCTGCAGTGCAGTTCAACAACCTTACCCGATTTATCTTTGATTACTTCATCGCACCGAATAATGTAGGCGTATCGAAGTCGTACTTCACTGCCAGGACTCAAACGGAAAAATTTTTGCGGCGCTTCTATCATGAAATCGTTTTGCTCTATATATATCTCACGACTAAACGGTAAATTACGGCTACCGAATTCGCAGTTATTAGGATGATTAAGAGCAGGTAACTCCTCTTCCTGACCTTCAGGGTAATTCACAAGAATGATCTTGAGCGGTCTAATGATGGCCATGCGTCGCGGTGCCGTATTACCTAGCATTTCTCGGATGCAATTTTCAAGCACCCCCATTTCAATCAGATTTCTCTTTTTTGTTACACCAATCTTGCGACAGAATTCTCGTAACGCAGCTGCCGGATAACCTCGCCGCCGCATTCCGGTGAGAGTTGGCATACGAGGATCATCCCAACCGTTTACGATTTCATCCTCTACAAGCTTACTAAGCTTACGTTTACTCGTAATTGTGTAAGCAAGATTTAATCTGGAGAACTCGTATTGATATGGGCGGTGCAATGGTTTGATTTGATCGATAAACCAATCGTACAGCGGTCGATGATCCTCAAATTCAAGCGTGCATAGCGAATGCGTCACACCTTCAAAAGCATCCGATAACCCGTGTGTAAAATCATACATTGGGTAGATACACCACTTATCACCGGTTCGCTGGTGAGGAATATGGCGTATGCGATAAAGTGTCGGGTCTCGCATATTCATATTTGGCGAACTCATGTCTATCTTGGCCCGCAATACATGTTCACCATCTTTAAATTCACCGTTACGCATACGAAAAAAAAGATCCATATTTTCTTCTACGCTCCGACTGCGATACGGGCTGTCTTTGCCTGCTTCGGTCAAGGTACCTCGATACTCACGAATTTCCTCTGCGCTTAAACTATCTACATAGGCTTTATTCATTTTGATAAGCCTTATCGCTGATTGATATAACTGATCGAAGTAATCCGATGCATGAGTCAATCTGTCTTCCCAATCGAAACCAAGCCAATCAACATCTCTCTCAATGGCTTTCGCAAATTCCTCACTTTCCTTGCCAGGATTAGTATCATCAAATCGCAAAAAGGCCTTGCCGTTGTTCTCTTCGGCAACACCAAAATTCAGGCAGATCGATTTAGCGTGGCCAACATGCAGATGGCCATTCGGTTCAGGTGGAAACCGCGTAACCACGTTACCGCCATGTTTATTGTTGGCAACGTCATCACTAATGATCTGACGAATGAAATCTTTAGGCTGGATATCGCTCATACAAAATTTGTTGGCGGTTCAATCACTTTCGTTACGCAATCTTCATGCTCGTGGCGCGCAGGCGGAAAGCGAATCGATAAGTTGTTCTTAGTCACCATCATAGGAAACTATCTAGATATCAGGATTGTACACTAGCCAAAAAGCTAATTACTCCCTGTCGAGCTATTAGTAATTTTTCTGGAAAGAATCGAGTTTTTCCGACGTTGATCCAGAAAACTCAACAATTCGCGTACAATAGCGCGCCGTACATCAAGCGCTACTTTTTCGGAGCAGTAAATAGACAATGCCTATAATCACACTACCCGATGGATCCGAACTTATATTTAAGCACGATGTGACAGGACAAGAAGTAGCCAGCACCATCGGCAAAAATCTGGCCCATGATGCTGTTGCCATTCGGATTGGCAGCGAAGTCTGGGATCTTACTCGCAATATTATCAATGATTCTCTAGTTGAAATCATAACGAGAAATACACCAGATGGGCTCGAACTCCTGCGTCATGATGCAGCTCATGTGCTAGCCGAGGCTGTTAAGGAACTATGGCCGGATACTCAGGTAACCATCGGTCCAGCTATTGAAGATGGCTTTTATTACGACTTTTCCCGCTCAGAACCATTCACGTCTCAGGATCTTGTTGTCATTGAAGAACGCATGAAGGAAATCGTCGACCGGAACGAGGTTATTCAACGCGAAGTCTGGAAACGAAATAAAGCTATCGAATTCTTTCGCGATATAGGCGAAGAATACAAAGCTCAGATTATCGAAGATATCCCTGAGAGCGAGACACTAACGTTATACCGACAAGGTAACTTTATCGATCTGTGTCGCGGCCCACATTTGCCATCAACCGGCAAACTAGGTAAAGCCTTTCATTTAACCCGGGTGTCCGGAGCTTATTGGCGTGGAGATTCGAGTAACCCCATGTTACAGCGAATTTACGGCACAGCTTGGGCTAATGAGAAGCAGCTTCAAAAATACTTGACTCAGCTTGAAGAAGCCGAGAAACGCGACCACCGTCGCCTGGGTAAAGGAATGGACTTGTTTCACTTCCAGGAGGAAGCGCCTGGCAGCGTATTCTGGCATCCCAAAGGCTGGCACCTGTTTCAAAATCTCATAAACTACATGCGTCTGCGTCAAATCGAAGCCGGCTACCAGGAGGTTAACACGCCCGAAGTTATGGATCGTTTACTTTGGGAAGCGTCCGGTCACTTGGAAACTTTCGCTCAGCATATGTATACAACCGACACAGAGGATGGTCGTAATTTTGTAATCAAACCGATGAATTGTCCGGGGCATGTGCAAATTTTCAAGCAAGGTATCAAGAGTTACCGTGACCTGCCCTATCGTTTAGCTGAATTTGGCAAAGTTCATCGATATGAACCATCAGGTGCGCTACATGGCATGCTACGTGTACGCGCATTTACTCAAGATGACGCGCATATTTTTTGCACGCCAGAACAGATAACAGAAGAAACCACCGCAGTATGCAATTTGATACTGGGCATCTATCACGATTTCGGTTTCGATGATGTGCTTATCAAATTCGCGGATCGACCACCTATTCGCGTTGGTAATGACACAGTCTGGGATCAGGCCGAAGAAGCATTGAAAGTAGCGCTCGATGCATCTGGGCTGGACTATACCTACAATCCTGGCGAAGGCGCATTTTACGGTCCTAAACTCGAATTCGTATTACGCGATGCGATTGGTCGCGACTGGCAATGCGGAACACATCAAGTTGATATCAATCTGCCGAAGCGGCTTGATGCAACCTACATTGGTGAAGATGGTCAGAAACACACCCCTGTCCTGTTGCACCGTGCGATGTTCGGCTCACTGGAAAGATTTATCGGAATTCTTCTAGAACATCACGCTGGCAATCTACCGCTTTGGCTAGCACCTACTCAAGTAAAAGTTCTAACGATTACATCGGACGCCAATGATTATGCCCTTGCTGTGCTTACTAAACTTCGCGATGCAGGTATCAATGCAGAGGCCGATCTCCGAAATGAAAAGATTTCATACAAAGTACGTGAACACAGCGTTGCAAAAGTACCCGTACTAATGGCGGTGGGGCAACGTGAGGTTAGCAAAGAAACCGTTGCTCTCCGGAGGCTCGGCTCAAAGAAGCAGGTAATGATATCGATCGTCGACGCTATCGCAGAACTTTCCGATGAAATCAAAGCCCGAGGAAGATCACGCGACCTAGAATAAATCAACCTTAAATTTGTCACCCATGAGCTTAACGTTCGAAATACTCATTTTCTGCTCCCAATCAGCGAGTTTCTGTATTTCCGAATTGGATCAAAAGCAATAATCCCTATATCTTATAGGTCCGTCGCAATATCTAGATGGATGTCGTAGGTCAACGTGAACGTGGAAAACACAGAACCTCTCCCAGCCCGAAAGCAACAACAACGCAGCCTCAAAACACAGAAAAAATTATTGGATGCTGCAATTGAGGCATTTGCCGAAAATGGCTTTAAAGGAACATCAACCCGTGATATCGCGACAAAAGCTGGCGTTCATCACCCACTCATTGCCTACCATTTCAAGAACAAGGAACAACTCTGGCACACTGCTGTCGATCGGCTTTTTATGAAATTCAATGCGGCCATGAGTCAAACATTAAGAGAGTCAATTAATGAACACCCTCGCAACCGTATGGCCAATCTGATACGCACTTACGTACATTACGTAGCAAACCAACCAGCTTTACATAAGGTGATCGTGCAAGAAGCTAATCACCCAAGCAACAGGCTCAATTGGCTAATAGAAACTCATCTGCGTCCTTTGTTCGAAGTTTCTGTAAAGAATCTTAAAGAACTCCAACAAAAGGGCATCGCTCCTAAAGGTGATGTTGCCATCTTATTCAATATGATTCGTGTCTCTGCGGGAGGATTAATTGCCTTTGCTCATGAATTGAAAGATACCAGTGGTATTGATCTAAACGCGCCGGGGACAATCGATGAACTGGCAGATATGATCGTCGACGTGTTCCTTCCGTTGCACATCGGACAATAATAAGACACGAAATAAGTACCCGAATAAATCCTATCAATAGTCGGAAAGGACACTGTACATATCTGCCAGAATCGATAATGCTATTGCCGCCGGTCCGACAGCACCAATATCGAGCCCGGCAGGCCCATGTAAACGACCTTGAAAAGTTTTCGCATCATCACCGAGAGCTTTAAGCAAGCGTCTACGTCGATCCTTTGGCCCCAGTAATCCAACATATCGAATATCTGATTTAGATAGCTGGGTCAGATAGCTAAGGTCGGTTGCGAGATGGTGACTCATAACAATCGTTGTATCGAACTTTGCTAGATCGACAACCTCGGTTATATCGTCTGCTGGACAGCAAATGATCTTTTCCGCATCGTCAAAATTTCCATTCTCAATGTATGCAGGACGGTGATCAATCACGGTGATTCGCCAACCCAGTTCGTCAGCTAGGCGCGTAATTGGTTCAGCATCGAGCCCAGCTCCTAGTATAAGTAAACGTGGTCGTGGTTTGATGAGGGCAAACAGGACAGTTGCCTTTGTAGTGCCTATTTGTATCTTCCTGGTCGAAGATAGGTTATCGACCAAAACAGATTGGGCCATGATGAGCAAATCCTTTGCACCATCATCGGTTAAGCCAAATAACTCCACGGTGTCATCTACCGTAACTAGAGTGGCACCAGGTCCAATGTCATCCTTATCAGAATCAAGCACAACTGCAGCAACTTCGGGGTGATCGCCCTCATATGCTCTAGCTATTGCCTCGAATGGCGCGTAATCATTTTCAGCCAGGAGGGGTTGCAGAAATATTCTCATCAGTCCATCACAACCAACGCCAAGACCCCATAAATCTTCATTTTCGAGGCTTAAATCATAACTAACCTTCTGCGCAATTCCGGAGATAATTACCTCTCGCGCCCGCTCTGCGAGATCACCTTCGAGGCAGCCACCCGACAACATTCCTTGAAAGTCGCCATTGGCGTTGATCAGCATGCGAGCACCAATCTTGCTATATGTGGATCCTGCAGTTTCGTAGACACTTGCAAGCACCAGTGCCTGTTCTTGCTTGCGCCATTCGTCGAAAGATTTCAGGAGAGTTTTTGGCGTCATAATGCTAATTAGTATTAGAGCAAGTTAAAGTCTAGTCTTCTTTTTTTCGGTACTACAGTACCACTCCTGCCAACTTTATTGCTTCGATGACTTCCTGACACATCCCCGGTGCCATTAGATGCTACTCCGAAATATCTTGTAAATCCTTCGCTTGTTGCAACAGTTAAGAATAAACAAAAGGCAATTCCTTCTTGTCGTGAGTTTCTGTCAGCATGCATATGCAGTATGGCATCCTCCGGTCCTGATGAAATGGTTTCTCTGTTTATTTCAAGTTCTATCACCATCCTGATTCAACATTCGTAATAGTGAGCAAGCAAGCAACACATAGACAACTAATAACGGCAGTGATGCAGCTACAGCCGCAGTTTTCAAAGGCTCAAGTCCATCAAGATAAACAAGAGCTATAGGTAAAGCTCCCAACGCAAATGCCCAAAAGATCCGATGAATAGTGGTGGGTTCCTCCGTTGCAACAAGATGATGACTCGCTGAAGCGGCCAATGTGTAGGACGCCGAGTCATAGGTTGTAGCCATAAAAACGAAGCAAATAACTCCGAATAATGGTAGTACTATCGATGATAGTGGTAACGACATCACGATATCAATTACCGTGACCGCACCACCTACATCATTTAGTCGACCAACAACATCTAATGTCCCTGTCAGCTGCATATCGAGTGCATAATTACCAAGTACGGTAAACACGAGTACACAACCCAGGCTGCCGTAACCTATCGTGCCTAAAATTACTTGCCGAATCGTTCTGCCACGAGATATTTTGGCAATAAACATACCTACAAAAGGGCCTAAGGCGATCCACCAAGCCCAGTAAAAAATAGTCCATGCTTCGACGAATCCAGTATTATTAACAGGATCAGTCCAGGTCATCATACGGAAATAATTTTGCAGTACGATGCCTATACTGTTAGTGCCGGTCTTTAGAATGAACAATGTTGGCCCGACGATTAAAACAAAAGCTAGCAACATAAAGGTTAGGAACGTGTTTAGAAGACTCAAACGTTTGATACCTTTTTCAAGGCCTAGATACACGCTGATCGCAAACAAAGCAGTGCCAAACAACATTACCCAAATTTTGAGAGTAAAATTGTCCGGCCAGCCGGTAACCCGAGTTAACACCTCCGAAATCAGTGGCACACTAAGGCCAATTCCAGTTGAAGTGGCCCCAATTAAGCTGATCATAAAGAATAGATCAATCACCCTACCTGGCCAGCGCTCTACCCAAACACCAAGTACTCCCTGGCAGGCCGTGCTCAACCTTAGTTGCGATGATCCTTTGACATGATATACGTAAGCAATCGCAAGTGATGGTAAACAATAAAGTGCCCACCCTCCGAAACTCCAGTGAAATATTCCATAACTTACTGCCCATTCCGCAGCCGCAGAGGATCCGGCTTCGATGCCGAACGGCGGTAACTGGTAGTAATGTGCCCACTCAATAGCACCCCAATACAATGTCGTCGAGCCCATACCTGCGGCAAACAACATAGATGCCCAACTCAACAATGAAAATTGCGGCGACTCTGTCGGCGGCCCAAGTAAAGTTGCACCAAAACGTCCAAAAGCGATCGCCAGTAAAAAGATAATTGTTGCAATGGTGATCCAAATATAGATGACACCTAATTGGCCGGTTATCATCGAGAATGTCCAGGAAATCAATTGGCCAGCCTGTTCGGATTCAATTAGAAATCCACATACCAGTATTAAAAGCATCACGGTCATGCTAAAAACAAACCAATCGACGTTAGCTTTTTTTATTTTCAATTATTGCTCCCAACTTTTATAAGGCGACGTTTCATCTTTGTATGGATACCGCCGCATTTTTGATCAGGCTACCTAATTAGGAAAAATGGTAGCAACAATTACATGGTCGGCATGGAAAAATCTGCACCAGAACGAATTCCAGTAGGCCACCTCGAGGTCACGGTCTTCAATCGCGTATAGAATCGAACTCCTTCCATACCGTATATCGACGAATCACCAAACAAAGAGCGTCTCCAGCCACCGAAACTGTGGAAAGCCAAAGGTACCGGTATCGGCACATTAATACCTACCATGCCAACTTGTATGCCAGAAGCAAATTCCCGTGCTGCATCGCCATCTCGCGTAAAAATAGCCGTGCCGTTGCCGTATTCATGATTGTTAATCAACTTTATCGCGTCATCGAATGTATCGACACGACTTATTGTCAGCACCGGACCAAAAATCTCCTCCTTATACACGCGCATATCGGGTGTTGCATAGTCGAAGAGCGTTGGACCGAGGAAGTAGCCTGACGATTTTGTAACTCCATGATTACGACCGTCAACAATTAGCGTCGCGCCTTCTTCTTCGCCCAGGTCGATATATGATCGGACTTTATCGCGATGTTCCGCAGTGATCATGGGTCCCATATCGTTGTTGTTGTCGGTACCCGGACCAACTTTGAGTGCTTCGATCCTGGGTACTAATTTTTCAAGCAGCGGTTCAGCCGAATCACCAACCGTCACAACAGCGGAAATCGCCATACAACGCTCACCGGCCGAACCGTAAGCAGCACCGATCAATGCATCAGCAGCCTGATCCATATCGGCATCTGGTAACACAACTAGGTGGTTTTTAGCACCGCCCAGTGCCTGAACACGCTTGCCATGTTCTGATGCGGTTTGATAAACGTGCTCGGCTACTGGTGTCGAACCTACGAAGCTAACGGCCATAATTCGCGGATCAGTTAGTAGTGAATTAACTGCAACATGATCACCCTGGACGACATTCAGAACACCCGCGGGTAGACCAGCCTCCTGCATCAGCTCGGCCCATTTTAACGAGCAACTCGGATCTTTCTCTGATGGTTTCAAAATGAACGTGTTTCCACATGCAATTGCAATCGGAAACATCCAAAGCGGTACCATGGCTGGAAAATTGAATGGTGTAATGCCCACACAAACACCCATCGGCTGGCGCATTGAATAGGTATCAACACCAGTGCCGACCTGGTCGCTATACTCACCCTTGATCAAATGCGGTATTCCGCAAGCAAACTCGACAACTTCGAGTCCGCGCTGAATAGACCCATGAGCATCATGCAAGACTTTACCGTGTTCCTGAGTAAGTAACACCGCAATTTCCTTGCGATCTCTCTCGATCAGTTCCTTGAAGCGAAACATGACTCGAGCTCGCTTCAAAACCGGTGTTCGCGACCAGCTCAAAAACGCATCTTGTGCAGACTGCACGGCCATATTGACATCGGCTTCATTAGCCATAACGACTTCAGCGCATTGTTCGCCAGTTGCCGAATCAAAGACCTCGCCGTAACGATCCGAATCAGACTCGTGAATCTGTCCGTTTATCCAGTGAGAAACTTTCCTGATCATATTCAATGATTCTGCTTTTTCGGCCATGATGGTCTTACTATCGGAAGTCAAATTGCGCGTAAAGCGTTACGTACAGCATCAATCATCTGATCGATCTGGTTCTTTTTAATGATCAGCGGTGGCGAGAATGCCGCAGTATCACCTGTTGTTCGTACAATCACACCATTGTCAAAACAATGTTCGAATAATTGCATTGCTCTAGCGGTCGGCTGCCCTTCGATTGGCTCAAGTTCGACCGCACCAATCAAACCGAAGTTGCGTATGTCGATTACGTATGGCTCGCCTTTCAGACTGTGAAGACCGTTTTCAAAGTAGCCTTCGAGTGATCGCGCTCGCTCAAACAGACCTTCTTCTTTATAGACATTCAGTGTCGCACAACCGGCTGCCGCTGCCAGTGGATGCCCAGAATAAGTATAGCCGTGGAAGAACTCAATTGATCGCTCCGGCCCCGTCATAAACGTGTCATATATCTTAGCTTTGGCCAACACGGCGCCCATCGGGACACTAGCACTGGTCAATCCTTTGGCAGTCGTGATGAGATCAGGAATGACGTCCATTCGTGTGGCAGCGAAGCTGTCACCGGTACGGCCAAACCCACAGATAACTTCGTCAAATATCAATAGAATACCGTGCTTGTTGCAGATATCCCTGAGGCGCTGCAGATACCCTTTGGGCGGTAAGTAGACACCTGCCGAGCCAGCAATTGGCTCGACGATTACTGCTGCGATCGTCGAAGCATCGTGCAACGCCACGATGTTATCCAGCTCATCGGCAAGATGTGCACCCCAGTTCGGTAGTCCGCGGGAAAAAGCATTCTCTCCCAAATTATGCGTATGTGGTAGATGATCAACGCCAGGCAGCATAGCACCAAACATTTTTCGGTTTGGAGAAATGCCACCAACTGAAACACCACCAAAACCGACACCATGATAGCCACGTTCTCGACCAATCAAACGGGTGCGTGCCCCATCGCCTCGAATCCGGTGATAGGCAAGTGCCATTTTGAGCGCCGTATCCACGGCTTCTGAACCTGAATTGACAAAAAAAGCATAGTCAAACCCATCGGGTGCAATGTCAGTCAATTTGTTTGCCAGTTCAAATACTTTGGGATGGCCGAGCTGAAATGCTGTTGTATAGTCGAGCGTCTCAGCTTGCTGTTGGATTGCCTCCACAATCTTCGGATGACAATGGCCAGCATTACAACACCACAGACCAGAAATCGAATCGAGAAGTTGCTTGCCATCATAGGTCCAGCAATGCACGCCTTGTGCACGAGCGATCAGGCGCGGGTGATCTTTGAAAAACCGATTGCCTGTAAAAGGCATCCAATAAGCTTCAAGATCTGGTAAGTCAAAGTCTAGTTTTCTAACCGTATTTTCTGTCATCGGTTTTCCAAGATCTTATTAATCTATTTTACAACAGTGCATCTTTTAATCGGAAATAGAGCATACCCAGCGCCAGCGCAGGATTAGCGAACCACTTGCCACCCGGTATTTTAAAATGTCGCACACGCTCAAATACATCAAATCTGGCACTGTCCCCAGCTATTGCATCGGCCACCATACGTCCAGCCATATGAGCCGGTGCAACGCCGTGGCCGGAGTATCCGTGCGCATAATAGGTATTGCCTTCGATACGTCCCAGTTGCGGAATCCTGTTTATACTAATCGCCATCTTGCCGCCCCATTCGTAGTCGATGCGAGTGTTTTCCAGTTGTGGAAACACTTTAAGCATTTTTGGCTTCAAACTCGCCGTTATATTTTTCGGATCCCTGCCTGAGTAATTGCACAGACCACCAAACAATAATCGCTTATCAGCAGATAGTCGAAAATAGTCGAGTCCTATTTTTTGATCACAAGTTGCCATGTCCTGTGGCAACAATGCATCTGCTAATTCTGCTGCAAGTGGTTCCGTTGCAATGATATAACTTCCGGCCGGAATAACTTTACCAAATAGCTTAGGTTCCTCTCTTCCCAGGTAGGCATTGCCTGCGAGCACGACTTTTTTCGCGTGCACAACACCCTCCTTTGTTTCTACGCGGGGATTAGCGCCATGATGGATTTTGGTGACCCGTGATTGTTCGAATATCTTTGTACCATTCTGTTCGGCTGCCCGTACTTCACCAATACAGAGATTAAGCGGATGCAGGTGTCCATTGCCACGATTAATGAGACCACCAATATAAATGTCCGAACCAATCACTGAATGCATGTTTTGTTGAATTACAAATTCCATTTTGTGCGGATAGTTTTTCTTTTGTTTGTTTTTGATCTCCGAATGGAAATAATCTAAGTCTTTCTGGCGCAACGCTAAGTCCAAAAAACCAAACTTCAGATCGCAGTTGATGGAATATCTTTCAATGCGTTGTAACACGATATCTCGACACTCGATACCTATCTGATAGGCAATACCTGCCGCATCACTGCCGAGTCGTTCTTCGATTTTGTCAACATCGACAAAGCCATCAATCAACTGGCCGCCGTTCCTACCCGATGCGCCCCAGCCAACACGATTTGCTTCGATTAAAGCAACGTCATAGCCCCATTCGGCAAGATAGAGGGCGGTCGACACGCCCGTAAATCCAGCCCCCACAACGACAACATCACAACGGTGCTCGCCCTTAAGCTGCGGATAATCCGTTTGCCAGTTAGCTGTTGCTGCGTAATAGGAATCGGCATGTTCATTTGTCACATTCATAGCAATTGTCTTAATTCTTTAAGCACTTGGTCGGTTTGCATAGATAAAAATCATTTCCATTGCTAGATGCGCGCCGGCAAGCGCTGTAATTTCTCCAACATCGTAAATCGGTGCAACTTCGACGATATCCATGCCCACTAGATTGATTCCCGTAAGCCCGCGGATAATTGACATCGCCTGGTAAGTGGTTAATCCGCCGCAGACCGGCGTACCTGTGCCAGGCGCATAACTCGGATCCAGACAATCGATGTCGAATGTTAAATAGACTGGCTTATTTGCAAGTACGGCTCTAGTCTCACGAACAACTGCGTTAATGCCGTGTTCATGAACCCAGGGACCATCGAATATATTGAATCCCAGTGTATCTTCATTGTCTGTGCGCAACCCAATTTGTACGGAAGATTTAGGATCAACGATACCCTCTTTAACAGCATGATAGAACATTGTGCCGTGATCAACTCTTCCCTCTTCATCGTCCCAGGTATCACTGTGCGCATCGAAATGTAGCAATGACAGCGGCATACCGTGTTTTCGTGCATGCGCCTTGATTAACGGATACGAAACAAAGTGATCGCCACCGAGAGAGAGAAGACCAGGACCCTGGTTAATAATCTTATAAGCGTGTTCTTCGATTTTTGCAGGCACGAGCTCAGGACGTCCAAAATCGAAAAAACAGTCGCCATAATCGACGACGGCCAGCTTATCAAAGGGGTCGAATGCCATGCCGTACGGCTTTCCCCAGGCCATGGTAGTCGATGCCGCACGGATGGCACGAGGACCGAATCTGGCACCTGGCCGATTCGTTGTCGCCGTGTCCAAAGGAACACCAGCCACAACTAAATCCACACCATTAAGGTCACGCGTGTATTTTCGACGCATGAATGAAACTGCGCCTGCATAGGTCGGTTCGTTGACCGTCCCATACAAACTGTCTCTAACGATCGCGTAATCGCCGTCCATCTTATTTGTCATTGTTGTAATCCATACATAACTACAGTACCGCCTGTGTCAGATCCAAGCACTGCCAGGTTGTTTCTACAAGTTTATCGGCTTGTTCGTGCGTCAGTATGAGTGGTGGTGCCACAACAATCGTATCGCCAACAGCTCGCATAACAAGTCCATTATCAATCAAAAAATCACGGCAAATCGTTCCAGCATGCTTATCTTCCTCAAAGCATTCTAATGTATTTTTATTTGCGACTAATTCTAGCGCTCCCATAACACCGACCATACGCGTATCGCCAACAAGAGGATGCTCGCCCAGCTTATGCCATTTTTCCTGTAAATAAGGTCCGATATCATTACTTACCCGCTCAATCAGCTGTTCCCTTTGCAGTATGCGGATGTTTTCGATTGCAACAGCACAAGCGGCTGGGTGACCAGAATAAGTATAGCCATGGAAAAATTCACCGCCTTTTTCAACCAGCACATCGGCGATGCCATCGGCGACCATCACTCCGCCCAAGGGTAGGTAGCCTGAGGTTACACCTTTAGCGAATGGCATCAAATCTGGACTCACCTTGTAGTAGTCTGCGCCAAACCACTCGCCGAGCCGACCGAACCCAGTAATAACCTCATCCATGATAAGAAGAATTTCGTACTCATCACAAATCCGCTGAACTTCCGGCCAATAAGTATCAGGCGGCACGATGACACCACCAGCACCCTGAATGGGCTCTCCTATAAATGCTGCAACTTTTTCTATTCCGAGTTCCTCAATTTTTTTCTCGAGCTCACGCGCCATCACGAGTCCGAATTCATCAGGTGAGAGGCTGTGATCCGAACCAAACCAGTAAGGTTGTTCTATATGGACAATATCAGGAATCGGTAACCCGCCTTGTCTATGCATAGGTTTCATGCCACCTAAACTCGCACCTGCCATGGTTGAACCATGATAGGCATTGATGCGACTAACAATAATCTGCTTGTCGGGTTGCCCGAGAATGTTCCAGTAGTGTCGTACCATGCGCACCACCGTATCGTTGGACTCGGAACCGGAGCCGGTGAAGAAAACTTTGTTGAACTGTGATTGGCTGACTTCTTGAAGCAAGCGTGACAGCTCAATGGATGGCGGATGAGCACACTGGAAAAAGCTGTTGTAATAAGGAAGTTCCTGTAGTTGCCTGGCTGCCGCTTCGACCAGTTCTTCGCGACCATAGCCCGCATTCACACACCAGAGGCCGGACATACCGTCGAGAATCTCATTATCGTCGACATCATAGATGTATGCGCCATCCGCTCGCGTAATAATACGGCTTTTCTTTTCTCGCAAATCTTTGTGATCTGTAAACGGATGGAGATAATGATCGCAATCGAGAGCTTGCCATTCGGAACGAGATCGTTTTGCGACGACTGCCATGGTTTGCGCCTCACCGGACCACTGATTGCGGTCTGCTTATTACATTCTGTGTTGTCCAACGGTAATCATAACTGAGCACTAACCGTGCGTCCTGTCTGCACCACTATTTGAAATGAAAGTATCCGTCCTCGATTTCAGCGAGACTCTCAGCAGCAAACCAAGTTCGTCTCCATATGCTTACACGTTCAACATTAGAATTTCGCGTTCCCAAGGCGTAATAATTGACTGGAACTCTCGATACTCGTCTGCCTTCATCGAGCAATACAAGTTCACAAATTTATCTCCGAACATTTTTCGCATAGCAATGCTGTTCTTCATAGCAGAGATCGATGCATAGATATGTGGATGTAGCGTGTGCGGAATCTCGTCGAATCTCCCATGCAGAAATTCATGGATCGTATCCTCGTTGTTGTAGGCACTGCCCTCAACGGGATCTCCAGCTTGCAATCCTTCCTCAATACCAAGATAGCCGCAAGCAAGCGTTGCAGCTATTGCAAGGTACGGATTGACATCCGAACCCGCCAACCGATTTTCTACACGTCTGGCTTCAGAATCGGAATCGGGAACGCGTAATCCAACCGTACGATTATCAACTCCCCAGGCCAGGTTAATCGGCGACGTCCATGGGTTCAGAAAACGCCGATAGGAGTTCACATACGGCGCAAAGATCAACAGTGCCTCAGGCATGTATTTCTGTAGCCCGGCAATGTATGAGAAAAACAGTCTGCTTGGCTTCCCGGCCTTGGTTGAGAAAATATTGTTGCCACTATCAGTATTGATGACACTCTGGTGAATATGCAGCGCACTACCTGCTTCTTCCTCCATTGGCTTGGCCAAAAACGTAGCGTACACATCGTGCTTAACCGCAGCTTCGCGAACCGTGCGTTTGAAAAGAAACACGTGATCAGCAAGCATGAGTGGATCGCCATGCGGAAAATTGATCTCAAACTGAGCCGGACCCATTTCCTGCGACAGCGTATCGATTTTGATGCCCTGCTCTTCGCAGAATGAATATATCTCATTGATATACGGATCAAAATCGTTCATTTGATCGATACTATAAGGCTGGCGCGATGGGTCCGTGCGCCCCAACCTGCCTTTGGGAGGTTCAACTTCATCATTGGCATCAACGTGAGGATTAATTAGATAGAACTCGACCTCGGGGGCAACGACTGGCATCCAACCCTTCGTCTCATATAAAGCCAACACATTCCGCAACACCTGGCGCGGTGCTATATCAATGTACGAACCATCCTTTGCGAAACAATCGACAAAAACCGATGCTGTCGGAACCTTCAGCCAGGGCACAGTACGTAGCGTCGTGATATCGGGTACCACTAGCATATCCCGATCTTCGACGTTCATCTTGTTACTGACGTAATCACCTGAAACAGTCTGCGCAAATATGGCTTCCGGCATTTTGATTTCACCAGAACCGCATTTATCGGCCGGTAGTAGTTTGCCACGTGCAGCACCAGCCATGTCGGGTACAAGCGTCTCTACATCTTCAATCTTTCGCTTTTTAAGCCATGCCTGGAAGGCATCTTTGTTATTCACGCCACACCTTTGGCTTTTCTACTTTGCAATCCTGTTGCATATTGTCGGCATGCATCACCAAACGCCTCAAAAATAGCTAAGGAAAATGAATTCTCGGTAACCTGCCACTCTGGGTGCCATTGCACGGCCAATGCAAATGCTTTCGCACCATCCACACGGAAACCCTCAATCAGGCCGTCATCGGCAACGGCCTCGACCGTGACGCCGTTCGCCAACCTCGCAACACCTTGCGAATGTAAAGAATTGACCTCGACTGTACCACTACCAGCAAGCTCTCGGAGTAACCCTCCTTCAAGTAAAGTAATGGGATGCGAGGGACCGTACTGAACATCTAGAGGATCGTCTGGATTTTCCTTGTGGTCGTGATACCCCGGTACCTTGTGAACAAGCTGATGCAGACTGCCGCCGAGAACGACGTTTAGTTCTTGGAAGCCACGGCAGATTGCAAAAAGAGGAACACCAACGGCCAATGCTTTCTCAGCCAGCGGCAATGTGGTGGAATCCCTGTGTGGGTCGTGCATCGTGCCCGGCTTGCTGACCTCACCTTCGTAATGATGTGGCTCAACATTTGATGGACTTCCAGTCAACAGCAATCCATCCAGATGAGCGAGAACAGTATCGAGATCGACATTATCGCCAAATGCGGGTATCAGAAAAGGCACCCCATTGGCACCATCTCGAATCGCTGCAACATATTTTTCTCCAACTATATGGCAGGAATGCGGTTCAAGTACGCGCCGATCGGCTGAAACCCCAATTATAGGTCTTATAGGCATATTGTCGTGTTAGGGCTTGCGAAACAACAAGGTAAATCGATCAGTATTACCAGTCACAGTTTTTCTTCCCACTTCAAAACGTAATTCATCGTCCGGTCGATAGTGTAGATCAGAAAAATCGACAAACTCGAATCCAACAGCAAGTAATTCGTGAATGATCTGCACCGGATCGACCCGCCGTCTGTTTTCATTATTCATGGGCTCCATGTGTCGTTTTGAATGATCTACAATGCCAAACAACCCACCAGATTTCAGCGAATTAAATACTGCAGCATTTATGTTACCTCTGCCCTTCGGTGTAAAGTTGTGCATATTGCGGAAAGTAACAGCAAGATCAATATTTTCGACTCCAAAATCAAATGCTGAAATATTGCCTGTTTGTTCTCGCTCAGCATTGATCTGCAGCACTTTCACACGGTCGAATCCATCCTGATCGGAAATCATTCTATAAAGCCAGGAAGATAATCTTTCCTGCGTATAACCCAGCCAGTTCATGTTGATTATTGCTACATACAGTTCACCATTTTCTCTCAAAGTTGGTGCAAGAATTTTTGTGTACCAGCCACCTCCCGGAATGAGTTCGAGTACGCGCATGTCATCTTTCAGTTGAAAAAAATTCAGCGTATCGATGGGTTTCCGATTTTTATCTCTGGCAATCTCTGCCTCGGTTCGAATATCCCCCGCTATTGCAGCCATGATTTTCTCATCGAGAGTCGATTGCTGAGCAATCGCCGGCAGGTTCCAAACAATCAGTATTACAACGACTAGGAAGCGCATATTTGTAATCTCCATTTGTTGAGTAATATTACTTCGGTTAAAAAGATGACGGAAGTCTAACGCATTACCAAGACCGCAGCTTGTGGAACTGTATAACTACTATCGGAGACGAGCAATCCCCTTTTTATTGCTTCGCGGTAGCCTGTATATTCTTTTCGGTATGACGTTGCATCTGCCTCGCAGCGTACCAGGCAACGATCACACCGATACTGACGCAAAGAATGATCAAGGTAGCAAGGGCATTAATGTCCGGTGTCACACCCAGTTTGACTTTGGAGAAAATCAGCATTGGCAAGGTGCTACCACCGGGACCAGATACGAAGGTGGCTATCACCAAATCGTCGAGTGATAAAGTAAAGGCGAGAAGCCAACCGGCAACCATAGCCGGCGCAATAAGCGGCAGCGTAATATCGAAGACAACGCGGAACGGCCGACCACCTAGATCCATTGCTGCTTCTTCCAACGATTGGTCCATTCCTGACAACCTCGACTGAATGAGGACAGTGACATAAGCCATTGCAAAAGTCGTGTGTGCGATCGTGATAGTCGTGAATCCTCGTTGCATTGGCCAACCGATGAGTTGTTGAAGACTGACAAACAGAAGAAGTAATGACAGACCCGTAATCACTTCCGGCATCACAAGTGGTGAGGTAACCATTCCTGAGAATAAAGTGCGTCCACGAAATCGGCCAAATCGTGATAACACCATTCCAGCCATCGTTCCAAGTAGTGTCGCGAACGTGGCGGTTGTTACTGCAATGCGAAGACTGAGGAAAGCAGCGTCCAATACCTGTTCGTTCCTAAATAACTCACCGTACCAACGCGTCGAAAAACCACCCCAGATAGTCGCCAACCGAGAGTCATTGAATGAGTAGACGATGACGGAGACGAGCGGTATGTAGAGGAACGCATAGCCAAATACAAGTACCGAGATTACGAAGGCAGAGCGCTTACGGTTCATGTCGTGCCCTCCGCTTCTTTCACCTGGCTACGTTGCAAAAACATAATGGGAACAACTAGCAGTATCAACAATACGATGGCCACTGATGATGCGAGCGGCCAATCGCGATTGACAAAGAACTCATCGAACAACACGCGACCAATCAGCAGAGATTCCGGCCCGCCGAGCAAATAGGGAATGACGTACTCACCCATCGCGGGAATGAACACAAGCATGCAGCCAGCGATGATCCCCGGACGTGCGAGTGGCCAGGTCACATCCCAGAAGGCTTGCGATGGTCGTGCGCCGAGATCTAGAGCCACATCAATGAGATCGAGGTCCATTCGCTCGAGAGTTGCGTAAAGCGGTAGGATCATAAATGGCAGATAGGAGTAAACGAGCCCGATGTAAACTGCAAAATCCGTGTACATGAGTTGTAGCGGTTGATCGATAATGCCGAGCCATATCAGGAAGTTATTAATGACACCGTAGTTATTGAGCAAGCCCATCCATGCATAGACGCGCAGCAAAAATGAAATCCAAAACGGTAGTATGACAAGGAGAAGCAGGATGCTGCGTGTTACAGAATCGGCACGTGCAATACCATATGCCATTGGAAACCCTAATAACAGGCAGAATATCGTCGCCATTGCCGCCATGAAAACAGACTTCAGATATGTGATGGCGTATAGCTTGTCAGTCATCAGGAACTTGTAATTGTCTGACGTAACAAGGAGCGTTCCGTCATCGCCGAACATCGGCGTAAAAGGTGGCTGCCAGATAATCGGGTCCGCCGTACTGATCTTCAGAATGATTGCGAAGGGCGCAAGGAAAAAAATAAGCAACCAGATATAGGGGATTGCAACTATAACCCGTTGCCAAAGCATATCTCGTCTAATGCTTGTTCCGATACTCATGCACCTATTCCGTCAGGACGATTGCACTGTGAGGGTTCCAGGAAATAAACACCTGGTCATCCCATTCGAGAAACCGCTCAGTCGAGCGACGCCGATTCTGTGCACTTACCTGCACAACTTTTCCCGAATTTAGGCGAATACGGTACAAAGATAGATTTCCGAAATAGCCCAGATCTTCAACAACTCCGGGAAGTCGTGTGTCTTCCTTATTATCAGATTCATGTTGATTGATGAATATTTTTTCGGGACGAACCGCTATACAGACTTTGTCGCCAATCTGCATTGCTTTTTCTGTAAGGCCGGTTAGTAATCCATTGGCTTCATCCGACGCCACCGAAATATTACCGTCATCGGTACTTTCCACCGTCCCTTCAAACATATTAATCGTACCTATAAAATCGGCAACAAAGCGATTGACCGGGTATTCGTAGACTTCCTTGGGCGATCCAACCTGCTCAAACCTGCCCTTATTCATAACAGCGATGCGACTGGATAGGGTCATCGCTTCTTCCTGATCGTGAGTAACAACAATGAACGTGATTCCTAACTCGTCCTGAATATTCATCAATTCGAATTGCGTATGCTCTCTGAGTTTTTTGTCCAGCGCCGCAAGAGGTTCGTCGAGTAACAGAACCTTGGGACGTTTAACGAGTGCACGAGCTAACGCAACACGTTGACGCTCTCCACCGGAGAGCTGATTAGGTTTACGTTTCGAAAGCTCGGTAAGTTGCACGAGCTCAAGGATTTCCGACACGCGTGTTGTTGTCTCGCCCTTAGGAACCTTATCTTTCTCAAGACCGTAAGCTACGTTTTTCTCTACCGTCATGTGCGGAAAAATTGCGTATGACTGAAACATCATGTTGACGGACCGGTGATATGGTGCCTGATCCGTTACATCCATGCCGTCGATAAATATGCGGCCAGACGTTGGCGTCTCGAAACCTGCCATCATTCGTAGCAATGTCGTCTTTCCGCAACCTGATCCGCCGAGAATCGAGAACAACTCACCACGGTTAATCTTCAGATTGACGGAATCAACAGCAACAAAGTTGCCAAAGTGCTTGCTGAGATCCTTTATCTCAATGAACGGATCTGAATCGTTATTATTTGTGCTTCCGGTCATTATTTTGTTCTTCTCGCAAAATTAGCTTTGATCAAATACCGCTCTTCACTCTAGCGAACGCACGCGTTCGCGCCCGTTCCTTCTTTGGATCAGCGCTCAATATTGGATACAGGATTTTCCAGACTTCCTCATCCGGATATATTGCGGGATTGTTGAGCATCTCCGGTAACATAAGTTCGCGTGACGACTTGTTGACATTCGCATACCAGACTTCATTTGCAATGGCCGCAGCAATTTCAGGGCGCATCAGAAAATTTAGAAATAGGTAAGCATTATCCTTATGTGGTGCGTCCTTTGGAACATATAGACCATCAACCCAGAGCCCAGATCCTTCCTTTGGTAATGTGTAGCGCAAATCTAAATTCAGACCGGCTTCCTTTGCCCGACGCGCTGCCACAGCGTAGTCACCAGACCAGCTCATTGCCACGCAAATTTCCTGATTCGCAAGGTCGGATTGCATCTTCTGATTGCTGAAATAGCGGATATATGGACGCACAAGTTTCAGTTGAGCTTCCGCAGCAGCCAAATTTTCTTCATCTATTACGTTCGGATCTCTACCGAGATAAGCGAGAACCATCGGAAACAAGTCGGTTACACCATCGAGTAAACTCACGCCGCAATCGGCGAGTCTTGATACAACATCGGGATCAAAGAGCACATCACCGCTGTCCATTGGATGATCTGGCAAACGTTCGCGCACCAGCTTTTCATTGTAAGCGTAACCTGTCGTGCCCCAATGGTACGGAATGACGTAGCCTCTAGTTTTTTCATATACATCAGTTTGCGTAATAAGCTCCTGATCTAAATATCGAACATTATCCAGGCGAGAAAAATCCAGTTTTCTGAAAATACCGATCGGTACCAGCCTTGAAGCAAACTGACTACTGTGAACAACAACGTCGTAACCACTACCACCCGCCAGAAGTTTAACGTCGACAACCTCCGACGAATCATAGATGTCATAGTTAACCTTAATGCCATACTCGGCTTCGAATTTTTGCAGGGTATCCGGCGCAATATAGTCTGCCCAGTTATAAACATTAACGACCTTTTCTCCACTCATCGTTCCGGCAGTCTGATCTGTCGTACACGATATGAGTAAAAACACTATTACGAGCAAGGCTGCTTGAAAATATGAAGGAGATTTTTTTTCTGTTCTTTGCTTAAGCATATATCTTCGATTTCACTACCTGCAGATAATGGAAATAATTGGGATCAACCAAATTCAACGTTCTTCGGATACCTATAGATCATCAAGTCCCCGCTTTCGTAACCCTCGTGCAATGATCAGTCGTTGAATCTCACTGGTACCTTCCCAAATACGATCTACCCGGAGTTCGCGAAAGAATCGCTCCGCGACATTTTCGCGCATATATCCGCGCCCCCCAAAAATTTGCACCGCACGGTCGGCAACGCGATTTGCCATTTCCGATGCATAAAGTTTCACCATCGAACATCGGTTATGTAAATGCTTCAGATCATCGCTCCTATCATGAGCCGAAGCTGCTTCGAAGGTCATTAGGCGAGTGGCCCACAGCTCTGTTGCACTATCGGCAAGCATGAATTGTATCGCCTGTTTTTCGATGAGTGGCATACCGTCGACCATACGTCCCTGGGCAAACTCCGTTGCATCCTCGATCAAGCGTGTGGCGGCACCACAACTGCGAGCAGCTATCATCAGCCTTTCATGGCGAAACCAGCTTTTCGTATAAGCCATTCGATCACCGCAACTACCTACGCGACAGTCAGTCGGCACTTTGACATCGTTGAATCGATAAGTAGGATGATGCGCTGCGTAACTGTGACTAAACAAAGGCGACGCAATCATCTCTATTCCCTCAGTATCTTTGTCGACGAGAAACAAAGCATCATCGTTCTCATCAGGTAATTGGGCCTGGAACCAGAAAAAGTCTGCGAGATTAGCGCTTGTTACGTACCACTTTTCGCCATTCAATATATAGCTATCACCCAATTTAACAGCCGTTGCTTGTAGTTTTGATACATCCGATCCAGATCCGGATTCCGTAATAGCATAACAGTCCTTTTTTTTGCCATGCATTAAAGGCAATACGTATTCAGTGATTTGCGCATCGGTACATGCCTCGAACATCCAACTCTGTGGCTCCGGAAAACACCAGGACAAAGCGTTGGTAACACGACCTAACTGTTCCCAGATCGCAACCTGTTCCACCATTGGTAATTCTAATCCTCCATGAGATTTGGGAACATCTATCGCGCTAAATCCTAATTCGATGGCACGCCTTTTTTGTTTGTTAACAATATTCGCCGGCAATTTACCATCATTCAATTCCGCCTGAATTTCGTACGGCTGCAAATATTCATCGGCGTATTCACGTGCTTTCTTTTGCCATTCAATCGCACTCTTACTCAATTCAATATGCACGAATGATCCTCTGCTTCAGCTAATAGTGGTCAGGACAACCATAGTCCATTTGTGAGATCCTTTACAGTTATTGAATAACAAGGAAGAGTTATGAGAGAGCTGCAAAAATCGAATAAGCAGTTTCAAAAAGCCATTACCAAACTACCTTTAGGGGTGTCATCGAATTTTCGTTACTGGGGTGAGGATAAAACTATCTACATCAAGCGTGCAAAAGGTGCGCGACTCTGGGATCTAGATGACAACGAGTATATTGATTATCGACTTGCTTATGGTCCGACTATTTTGGGCTATGCTGATCCTCGTGTTGATGAAGCTGCCAGACGTGGTATTGAAATCGGTGGTGTTTTCGCTCTAGCGACAGAGCTTGAATACGAAGTTGCAAAGCAAATCAGTGGAATGGTGCCGGCAGCAGAGCTTGTCAGATTCTCGAATTCAGGCACCGAAGCCGTCATGGCTGCCTTACGTGTCGCACGAGCATACTCGGGTAAAGATGGTCATATTATCCTAGAAGGTGGATACCACGGTATATTTAATGAAGTTCTTTGGGAAACCGATATTGAAAAATGGGACCCTAAAGACGGTGATCCTAAAATTATTTCTGCTGGAGAAGGTATTCCGGAAATTATTAAGCTTCTTTTTCACACGGTACCGCTAAATGATGCAAATGCTCTTGAAGATGTACTAAAAAAACACGGTGACAATATTGCTGCATTTTTAGTCGAGCCAATCATGGGTAACTGCTGCGGGCTTACCGCAACAAAACAATATATGCAGGATGTACGATCATTATGTAACAAACATGATGTTGTATTGATCATTGATGAGGTAAAAACTGGTTTTCGTGTTGCAAAAGGTGGCGTCCAGGAATTACTTGGAGTGCAGGCGGACCTTTGCACTTTTGCCAAAGCAGTTGCAAACGGCTATCCAATATCAATGCTAGCGGGACGCGAAGAGATTATGAGAACAATCGGTGACAGAGTCCTGCATGGCGGTACATTCACTGCTCACTCAGTATCGCTCTCCGCTGCAAACAAAACGCTCGAGATTCTAGATGAAACTGACGCACTTATGCACATTGAAAAATACGGCCATAAATTACAAGTGGCATTTGGACAAATATTAAGAAATAGAAATATTGCACACTGTTTTGAAGGCCACCCATCGATGATGGGATTGTTTTTCAATAATCAAGCACCGAAAGACTATCGCGACTGGAGTAAGACAAATTACGAATTCTACGATGCGATGGCACCTGAACTACATGAATTAGGAATTATGATCGAACCAGATTCGAGAGAACCATGGTTTATGTGCGAGGCCCATAATATGGAATGTTTCAAGGAAACACTGGACAAATTTGAAAAGGCAGTGGACATTACTCTCAACAAACTACCGCCTGAGCATCTTCATTTAGTGACATCGGAAAAATGATACGGCAACCGATATAAGTGAAAATTACGTGCAATAGCCATTGAGTAACATGAGATTATGAAAAAATATGATGCCATCATTGTCGGCGCAGGCCACAACGGCCTAACAAATGCCGCTTTCTTGGCTAAGGCTGGTCTTAATGTACTCTGTGTTGAAAAAAACGAGTACATCGGCGGGGCAACTGTTAGTCGAAATCTCTACAAAGATTGGATTTACTCTAACTGTTCTTACGTATGCAGTCTTTTGCGCCCGGAAATTTTTCGCTCGCTCGAATTATCGAAACATGGGCTTCAAGTAACGCCATATGGTGGAGGTACAGTTTTTATGGAAAATGGTGACTACCTCGGCAGTTACCCAGACCATGAGGTACATCACCGTGAGTATGCGCGATTCTCCAAAAGTGACGCTGATGCATACGAACGCTATTCTGCCGATACGATGCGCCAATGCCGCTTCATTCGTGATTTTCTTTTGCGTACACCAGCAGATCCAACTTCACTCAAACCCAAGGATCTCAAGGATTTGATCCACCTCGGCAGCAAGTTTTTCGAGATGGGTGAGGAGCGAATGTACGATACGATTCGCTTCTGGACCATGAGTGTTGCCGAATACCTTGATGAGTATTTTGAAACAGACGTTATCAAAGCTGCTCTTTCTGGCAGCGGCATTATCGGCACGGCTTTAGGAATCCACTCCCCCGGTACTGCTTATGTACTACTTCACCATTACATGGGCGAGGTTGATGGCAACATGGGTGCCTGGGGTTATGCACGGGGTGGTATGGGTGCAGTAGCGAAAGCAATTGCCGGTGCTCTGCAGGCCTACGGCGGCGAGTTGCGTAGGGATGCAGGTGTCGAGCAAATTCTAATCAAGAATGGCAAAATCAAAGGCGTTGCATTAACAAACGGCGAAGAAATCGATGCGCCTATCGTTGTGTCGGGTATGGATGTCAAACGCACTTTCTTAGAATGTATTAATAAAAACGATCTGCCTTCCGATTTCTACAAGCGTGTTAAGAATTTTAAGATTCGCGGATCATCAGGAAAACTAAACATCGCTCTGGACGGTATGCCGAGCTTTCCTGCCCTACCAAAAGGAAGTCCGCTTTTCGATGGCGACATGCACTTCATCGATTCGATGGAGCGCATGGAACGAGCTTATGATGACTGGAAGGCGGGAACCTGGTCCAAAGATCCTTACGTCGACATGGTTATACCAACCGTCAGCGACCCAACAATGGCACCACCGGGCAAACACTTCATGAGCTGCTTTGTGCAGTACTGTCCATATAAAATAGAAGGTCGTGAATGGAAACCTGAAGAACGTGAGGCTTTCGGTCAGACTGTTATCGACCAGATTGCTGAATATAGCCCCGATTTCAAAAGTTTGATCTTACATGTTGAAGTAAGAACGCCGAAAGAAATCGAAGAAGAAGCTGGCCTTACTGAAGGCAATATCTTTCACGGTGAGCTAACAATGGATCAGTTGATGTTCAATCGACCTGTGCCAGGTTATGCGCAATATCGTGCGCCGGTTGCCGGCCTCTACATGTGCGGCTCAAGTACACACCCAGGTGGTGGTGTTATCGCTGCACCAGGTGCGAATGCTGCACGTGAGATCTTGTTCGATCTAAAACGTTCCAATACTGTGCCCGAGAATTTCGGAGATGACTAATATATCTGAAGGTTTCGATGCCATAGTTGTTGGTGCAGGCCATAACGGTTTAGTTTGCTCGGCACTGCTCGCCAAAGCTGGTAAACGCATCCTTGTTCTTGAAGCAAAAGATCAGGTTGGAGGTGCCGCCGTCACGCGATCATTCGCCGATGGCTATTCAGTATCTGCCTGTGCGCACCTGCTATATCAACTTCAGCCAGCTGTCTGCAAAGATCTTGAATTGAAAGTCAACTACGCAGCGGAGAACATGGAAACCATCGCCTTATCGTTGAATGGTCAACATGTCCGCATGAACAGCAATGAAGTTAACGGTGTCAGCAATTCAGATTCGGATAATTATCGAGATTTTTATAAACGGATGACTCGTTTTGCCGATCTGTTGCAACCTTACATGAATAGACCACCTGCTCGACTTGCAAATGGCGGCACTAAAGATCTGTTGGCGCTTGCTAAGTTCGGTCTTGACATCAAACTACTGGGAAAGATCGAGATGCGGGAATTTCTACGTCTCATTGGCATAAATATTTACGACGAGTTGGTGGAAAGATTTGAAAGCCCGCTGCTGAAAGGCGCGTTGAGCCTGGATGCGGTGCTCGGTACCCATCTCGGCCCCAGATCGCCAAACACCATTCTCACCTACCTGTACCGTTTGTGCGGCAATCATGGCAATGTAGGTTTGCCTGCAGGCGGCATGGGCAGCGTTACCGAAGCTCTGGCTCAAACTGCCCGCAACTATGGCGTAACAATCAAAACCGACATGCCGGTCAAAAAGATCATTATTCAGAACGGACAAGTCGCCGGCATTGAAACAACAGGTGGTGAGACTTTTTCCAGTTCACTAGTAATATCCAATGCGGATCCAAAATCGACAATCATGTGTCTCGTTTCTCCGCGTAATGTTGAAACTGGTTTTACGCGTCGTGTGAATAATATTCGTACACATGGCAATGCTGCCAAGTTGCATCTCGCACTTGATAGCCTACCGACGATAAAAGGTCTCGACAGAAAAGACTTCGGAGAGCGAATGCTTATTGCACCGGATGAGAACTATGTCGAACGTGCATTCAACCCAGCCAAATACGGCGAATTCTCTCCCGCCCCGGTATTAGAACTCACGTTTCCGAGTGTCCATGACTCATCTCTCGCCCCAGCTGGTAAACATGTGTTGTCTGCAATCGTTCAATATGCCCCGTACAAATTGAAAGGCGGTTGGACGGATGCAACTCGTGATGAATTCACGAAAATTGCAATTGACAAACTGACGGATTACGCACCAGATTTGCCACAGCGGATCACGGCTTCGGAGCTATTGACACCAGTCGACATAGAAAAGGAATTTCATATCACTGGCGGCCACTGGCACCACGGCGAATTAACGCTTGATCAATTCCTATTTGTCAGGCCAGTCGTTGGAGCTGCCCAATACGCTATGCCACTCGATGGGCTTTATCTATGCGGCGCAGGCACACACCCAGGCGGCGGTATTAGTGGGGCAGCAGGGCGTAACGCAGCTCGAGTGATTCTTAGCAGGGAAAAAACGACATGACCATCCAGGAAGTCCAGCAAGATAGAAGGAAGTCTCCGTTTTATTCACGCCAAGAAAAACTCGACAAGCTGAATCAATGGCACGAATGGAAAGGATACTCGAGCGCGAAGGCATTTTACTCCTCCGAGATGGAATACTTCGCTGTCCGGAATACGGCCGGCGTGTTTGATCTAACGCCAATGACAAAGTACCGCATCACAGGATCCGATTCACTCGATTACATCGATCGCCTGGTGACACGTGACATGCGCAAGATCAAACCAGGACGGGTTGCGTATGCGGTCTGGTGCGATGACCAAGGACAAGTTATCGACGACGGAACCATTTTTCATCTTAAACAAGGAGAATATCGTCTTTGTGCGCAGGAAAGACACATGGAATGGTTCACCGCAGCTGCCATTGGCCTCGATGTCAATATCAAAGAGGAAACAGCGGATATTGCAGCACTCGCCATACAGGGTCCGACGTCTTATAGCATTTTAAAAAATTTGAACCTAGACGGCATCGAAAACCTCAAACTTTTTGATTTAATGAATTTCGATTTTCAGGGCACTAACCTCATGATCTCGCGTACGGGGTATACGGGCGACCTTGGCTATGAGCTCTGGTTGGATGCATCAAAAGCTGAGGTATTTTGGGATGCATTATTTGAAGCCGGCAAGGATTACGGCATCATGGCGATGGGTACAGAAGCTCTGGAGCTCGCAAGAATTGAAGCCGGTTATCTCGCAGCCTACGAAGATTTCTTGCCGGCGCCGGCAACTGTTCGCGCCGGCCGCTCACGGTCGCCTTTCGAGCTAGGGCTAAGTTGGCTAGTCGATTTAAGTAAACCAAATTTCAATGGCCGACGTGCGCTCGCGAAAGAGAAGCGTCTTGGTTCAACCTGGCGTCTGGTTAAACTGGACATCGAAGGCAACAAACCCGCAAATCATTCCTATATCTATACTAAAAAGTACGGAAAACTAAAGCAGATCGGCTTTGTGACCTCGGCAGCCTGGTCACCAATCATTAAACATAACATAGCAATTGGTACTGTCAGGAGACCATACGGCAAAGTCGGCGACAAATTATGGATCGACATTTACTACCAACGCGAAATGCACTGGTCGCGGATGATGGCAAAGGCAGAAATTGTCGATAAACCATTTTGGGACCCAGAGCGGCGTCGTGTAACACCACCCGGTATCTACTAAAACTAAACCTCGTTGGACCATGTTCATATGGCACATCGTCTTGATCCCCTGCTCCGCCCAAAAACAATCGCAATTGTTGGCGCCTCCGGTCGCGAAGGTTCAGTCGGGCAGGAAACACTACAAAACCTAAATCGAGGGGAGTTTCCCGGACAACTCTTTCCGGTCAATCCAGGTTACAAGAAGCTCGGTGGTCTGACATGCTATCCAAACCTCAGAAAACTGCCCGAACCACCCGACCTCGTCATATTCTGCATCGCCGACAGCCGGGTAGAACAGGTACTGGATGATGCCATCGCGATAGGTGTTCGCGCCGTTTCGATCATGTCGCCGCTTGTCATCGATGACGACGGTACACCTGATCTTAAATCACGTGTCACAGAAAAAATCAATGATGCAGGAATGTTAGCTTGTGGCGCAAACGGCATGGGCTTCTATAACGTCCGTGATCGCGTCTGGGCTTGCGGGTTCGACGGCCGAATGCATGAACGGCCTGGCAATGTCAGTTTAATCAGTCATTCCGGTTCCGGCATGTGCGGCATTACCGACTGTGAAGAACGCATTCGTTTCAACCTGGCCATATCAACCGGCAATGAAATAAGTGTTTCAATGCACGAATATCTCGACTTTGCACTCGAATTACCAGAGACGCGAGTCATCGGATTATTTGTCGAAACAGCAAGAAATCCTGAAGGTTTTAGGGCCGCATTGCAAAAGGCCAATGACAAACAGATTCCGCTTGTTGCAATAAAAGTCGGACGTACTGAAAAATCCGCGAAGCTGACCGAATCTCATTCCGGCGCAATAGCCGGTGACGACGCAACCTACGATGCATTGTTCGATCACTACGGCGTACAACGCGTAAACGACATGGATGAACTTGCAACTAGCTTGATCCTGTTTGCTGAATTTAATCCCATTGGCAACGGTGGGCTCGTGTCACTGCATGATTCCGGTGGCGAGCGACAACTCATGGTCGATCTAACCGACCATGAGAAAGTGTCGATGACCGAACTGACGGAGCAATCGATTACAAAACTCAAAATGGTCCTGGATCCCGAATTGCCGGCGGTCAACCCACTCGATGGTTGGAGCCGAGGTGGTGTAAATGGAGAGGAACGGATGACTCGCTGTTTAACCATCCTGATGCAGGATCCAAACGCTGCGATTGGCGCACTTATGCTCGATCGAGCTCCAAACGGCCTAATTTATGAGAGTTATATTAATCGCATGCAGCAAGCACACGCCGAATCTGGCAAACCCGTGGCGCTCGTTTCCGCACGCCAGGGAACAGGCAGCGATCCACTCGTTGTAACCACAACACATGCAGGTTTCCCGATAATTGATGGTATGTCGACCTTTCTGGCCGGCGTGCAGGCATTGTTTTCGTACCGAGATTTTCTGCTGCGTTCCGAATCATCTCCGCCTCAAGCACCGGGACCGGCAGTTAAATATTGGAGCAAAAAGTTGAGTAACGGGCAGCAACTCAACGAAGCGGAATCTTGCAAAATGTTGCAGGACTTCGACATAACTGCGAACTCATGCGTCGTTGTAGAATCAGAATCGGACCTCCTCGCGGCAACCAGTGTTCTGGATTACCCTCTTGTACTGAAAACAGCAATGTCTGGCATCGCACACAAATCCGACCATACGGGTGTTCTCTTAAACCTCGGTAATGAAGAGCAATTGATTGCTGCGTACCGTGACTTCAATAAGCGATTAGGACCAAGGGTATTAATCGCTCCGATGGTAGAAGCTGGCGTCGAAATGATGCTCGGTGTCAAGCGGGATGCTCAATTTGGCCCAGTCGTATTACTCGGATTTGGCGGTATTTATGCCGAAATTCATAAGGATGTCACTTTCGGCCTGCCGCCATTCGATGCTGATCAAGCACACCACATGCTGGACCGGTTGAAATCTAGGTCCGTGCTGAATGGTGCACGTGGCATGAATGTAAGCAATATCGATTCCTTCTGTATCATGGCCGCAAATTTTTCTGCGATGGTTCATGCTTTACGTAATACTGTGCAGGAAATCGACATCAATCCGGTGATTGTTAGCGAAATAGAAAGTATAGCGGTCGATGCTTTGGTAATTGGTCGTATCGAAAAATCAGACAGGTGGAAATAATGGATATTCAAACGGCTGCAGATTTCACACTCAAAAATTGGCAAAGGCTGGCCGAAAAGGAATTGGAACAACCCGAGACCCGGCTGTTCATTGGCGGTGATTACGTCGATGCAATTGATGGACAACGATTTGAAACTATAAATCCGGCAAATCTCGAAACAATTGCCGCGGTGTCCGCAGCAAATTCTAAAGATATTGACAGGGCCGTCACATCAGCCAGGACGGCATTTCGTTCCGGTGTCTGGTCACGCATGGCACCCCGAGACCGTATGGATATCATGTACCGCTTCACCGAACTGATCGATCAGCACGCAGCGCAATTGGCCGTTCTCGATACCCTGGATATGGGTAAACCAATATCAGACGTATTGCAGATTGATATTCCATCGGTCATCCAGACGATTCGCTTCATGGCCGAATACATCGATAAAATTGAGGGCGCGGTGACGAATAATGAACCGGACGTTATGCATTACGTTCTTCGAGAACCGATTGGTGTCATCGGCGCTATTTCACCGTGGAACTATCCGATGCTGATGGCAGCATGGAAATTTGCGCCGGCACTTGCCGCCGGTAACACAGTCGTATTGAAACCTGCCGAACAAGCGCCTCTTTCCTGCCTACGGCTTGCCGAGCTGTTTATCGAAGCCGGCGGACCTGCCGGTGTATTCAATGTCGTCAACGGCATTGGCGAAGTAGCCGGGCAAGCACTCGCCCTACACCCCAATGTCGATAAAATTACCTTTACCGGATCAACTGACGTCGGCAAACTGATATTGCAATACGCTGGCCAATCCAACATGAAACGCGTATCTCTGGAGTGCGGCGGAAAATCACCACAGATATTCATGGCGGACGCCGTCGATCTGGAGCGGGCAGTCACTGCCGCCTATGATGGCGTATATGCAAACATGGGTGAAGTTTGTAACGCAGGTTCAAGATTACTCGTACAGAGCAAAATTCACGACGAATTTGTTGAGCAATTCATCGCTAAAGGAAAGAATGCCTATGTGGCCGGTGACCCGCTTGATCCAGAAACAAATCTCGGACCACTCGTTACTAGCGAAGCACAACAACAGGTGTTGTCATTCATCGCATCAGGCAAGAAAGAAGGTGCTGAGTTAAAATTTGGTGGTGATGTACCAGACGATATGGCAGGCGCTTACGTCAACCCTACTTTATTTACCAAAGTCAAAAATTCCATGCGTATTGCGCGTGAGGAAATATTTGGCCCTGTCGCAACTGTCATACCATTTGAAAGCGTTGATGAAGCAATCGCAATTGCGAATGATACAATTTACGGGCTTGCGGCAGGCGTCTGGACTCAAAATCTCAGTCAAGCGCACAAGCTCGCTAAAGAAATCGATGCGGGCGTAATTTGGGTCAACAGTTTCGACGAAGGGGACATGACGCAGCCGTTTGGGGGTTACAAGCAATCTGGTAATGCTCGCGACAACTGCATAGAAAGCTTATTAAGCTACACGCAAAGTAAATCAGTCTGGATTCGTCTCAACTGAAATCACGGTATTAGCAAATGGTTTCTCGTCACTGTTTGGGCGAAATCACTAGCTTAAAAATTCTGATTCAACCTCGAAGCGGCTTGTTGAAGGGATGCTCCTAATTCGATCCGCTTCTTTAAAGTCAGCCGTCGCGTTGGACCGCCGATCGAAAGCGCCCCTTGCACCTCACCAAGTGCTCCACGAATAACGGTGGCAACAGTTGTAAAGCCATCTTCCAGCTCATCGATTGCTACAGCATAGCCCCGCCGACGAATATTGATGAATTCCGACTGAAAAGAATGTTTGTCAATCAGCGTTCTGGAGGTTAGTGCCTTGAGTGGTTCGATAAGATGTTCCAATCCGTCATCGGCGAATGCCATCACAGCCTTGCCGGTCGAAGTCGCATGCAAGGGCCACCTCGTACCTATATAACCACTAGAATCAATAACGTAACGGCTTCTGACCTCGTCGAGGATCAGCATGCTGTTTTCGACCGGCACCTCAAGTGTCACCGTTTCACCAGTGTTATTTGCCAATGCCTGTAGTAAGGGACGAACACGCCGTCTCAGATCACTACTCGTTAACGCCTGAACCCCGAGCGCCATGAGTCCAGCCCCAAGTCTGTATTCTGCAGTCACGGGGTCTCGCTCAATAAATCCTTCACTTTGCAAAGCGCGAAGCAGACGGTGCACTGTCGTTTTATTTAAGCCAGATACATTACTGATCTCGACCAGCGACATTTGTGACTGTTCGGTTGAAAAACATTTCAACAATCTGATAGCTCTAAGTGCTGCTTGGGCACCCTTCGGGGGACATGGAATATTCATGCTTGTAATACCATATTATGATATTTTGTTTCATATTATGCACAAAATCTCATATTAGGCGAATTTTTTATGACATTTTCCCAACAACAAGCTGAAGTGCTCGATACAGCACAGGACTTTGAAAAAGCAATGACGCCCCCGGGCTGGATTTTCTGGGACCCGGATCTATATGAGCGTGATATCAGAGAGATATTTGGTCGTATGTGGCTTTGTGTCGGGCACCGTTCACGTCTGAGTGAACCTGGTTCCTACTTTCTCGTTGATTTTGGCCTCGAGTCAATTATCATTGTGATGGACGAACAAAACCAACACCACGCCTTCTATAACGTATGCCGGCATCGTGGTACCCGCATTGTTAAAGAATCGACAGGCAAATGTCGAGGATTCCTCTGCCCATACCATTCATGGCATTATAGTCTAGATGGTACGCTGAGAACCGCACCACTCATGGACGAGATGCTAGGCTTCGACAAAAATAATTTTCCGCTGCGAAGAGTACAGCTTGAAGAATTTATGGGCTTCCTGTTCATAAACCTCGATGAAAATACAGAATCTATCGCAAACACATTCGCAGACTTCCCTGATTTCAAGCGGCTTGATATTCCTAACCTCGTCCGAGTCGGATATCACGATTACCTAGTCGATTCAAACTGGAAACTCATTTGTGAGAACTATCACGAGTGTTACCACTGCGCAAATGCCCACCCACAACTTCATCGCATCAGTGATTTTGGCGGCCTACCAAATTCGGATGAAAGCGGTATCAACTGGATCGGAGGACCGATGTCCATCAAGTCCGACTTCAACACGATGACCATCTCAGGCACTACTGACCGGCAACCTCTTACAGGTTGCACAGATGTAGATAAACGCCTTGTGTATTACTTTAATCTGTTACCAAACTGCTTATTGAGCATCTGCCCTGACTATTTGTTAACTCACTATTTACGGCCAAGAGGGCCGGAGCAAGTCTACATCGAGACCGAGTGGTTTTGTTCAACAGAGCAAATGAAAGATCCAACATTCGATCCATCCGATGCAATCGAATTTTGGCACAAGACTAACAAACAGGACTGGGCCTTGTGCGAAAATGCAATGAAGGGTCTAAAATCCTCAGGCCACTTGCCCGGCCGATACCAAGCGGGCGAAACCTGCACGCACCTTTTTGATCAGTGGTACGTCAAGAAGATGTTCAAAGATGTAATAATCTCTCAATAAATTAGCGGAAATTAAGCCTACTATCTCTTGTCTTGCAATATTCGTCGCGCTGCATTGTAACCTGGTGCACCCGTCACACCACCTCCCGGATGTGTTCCCGCACCGCAAAGATAAAGCCGTTTAATCGGTGTTCTGTACTGTGCCCATCCCGGCAAGGGGCGCATAAAGAAGAGCTGCGCCATATTAATATCGCCGTGAAAAATATTTCCCTCAGTAAGGCCGAAAGTGTGCTCGAGATCAACGGGAGTATAAACTTTTCGTGCGATTATTGATGATGGAACATTCGTTGCATAGCGGCCGATGATGTCTACAATCTTATCACCAAGTTTTTGGCGTTCCTGCTCCCAACTACTACAACTTAGCTCATATGGTAGGAATTGCACGAAGCACGTCAACACATGGCGACCGGCCGTAACCAGTCCCGGATCGACATTGGATGCAATAACACAATCAATCCAAAGCTGATCAGGAACTTCATTGCGTGCCGCCTGATTATAAATATCTTCGGCCTCCTGCAATGAGGGAGCCAGCGTAAAAAGACTCCGCTGCGATTTTGTATGGCTTTCTGGCATGCCAGTGACGCGCGGTTCATCTGAAAGTACAAAATTTACTTTACCGCAAGGACCCGCCATTTTGATCCCTTCAACCCTGCGGCGAAATTCATCCTCGAGATCAGCGGGAGAAAGAAGGCAGAGATAGGTGTGTTTGGGATCAGCATTCGATACTACAAATGACGCCTCAATAACCGAATCATCTTCGAGAGTTACGCCGACAGCTTTTCCGTTAATCAGATTGATCTGCTTCACATTGCAATCGGTACGAATATCGACACCACTATCTCGGCATGACGCCGCCATCGCCTCCGTAATGGCTCCCATTCCACCAATAACATGCCCGGCGAATCCTTGTTGCTCTTGTTCCCCTCCGCTTAATAAATGAAATAATAATCCCATCGCAGTGCCAGGCTGATACGGCCCGCCGTGCTTACCATAGAGACTATTTGACAGAATCAGACGTTTTAGTGCATCGGACTTAAATTCTTGATCTAGAAAATCGCCAAGCGATCCGGTGAGAAATTTCAACAAATCGCCCATTTCATCTGCACTGATACCGCGAAACCGTCTGCTAACGCGCAGCAACTCGAACAATCCTGCCAAACCGCGGCGTTCCGGTTCAGGCGGTGCCTCCATAAAAAATGGTTGTAGATATGCCGCCAACCGCTGTAGCTTCTCTTCAACTTCAAAAAATCGCTTTACGTCATGGGGTGCCTTGCTCCGTAGTTCTTCAGCCATTAGCTTTCGGTCGGACCACCAGGAAATTACACTGCCGTCCGGCATTACCGTTTGTACACCAGGGTCGCAAGCAACTATTTTCAAACCGTATTCGGCTAGATGTAGATCGCGAATGATTTCTGGGCGAAGCATGCTCGCAATATAAGATGCTGTAGAAACTCGGCAACCCGGTGCGAGATCGCTATCGATCTCTTCTGTTACCGCACAACCACCAACAATGTGACGCCTTTCGAGTACTAGTGTACTCAGACCCGATCGAGACAAGTATGAAGCCGTGGTCAGCCCATTGTGTCCTGCCCCGATAATTACTGCATCGAAACTGGATTTGCCCGGCATGTTTCTGGTGCCCGTTTGTAGTTAAAGTCTGCTGATCTTACACTCACAGCATAATCAATGAAGCACTCCGTGAAAACGGAGCATCTCACGATGTGAAGCCGAGTCAATACGTACACATATTTTCTTGTGCTAACCTCTCGAACTTTAATTTCAGAATTCACCTTGGGATATCTCAACGATGGAAGCCATCCTGCATCACAGTCTGAAACAGAGCTCCCTCAAAAGTTAACCTGAGTAACTAAACAATGCCATTATCAACAATCGAATTCGAAAAACGAGGTTCTGTAGCAGAAATTCGCCTAAATCGACCTGAAAAACTTAATGCGATCAATTCAATAATGATTGATGAATTGGAGTCGGTACTCAACAAATCAGAACTTGATGAAAACATACGCGTCATCCTCCTGAGCGGCAATGGCCGTGCGTATTCAGCCGGATTTGATTTTGATATAGGCAACCCACCGGAAGAAATGTCCGAGAGCGAGTTTATGGAACAGGAATTGAAGCGTAGCTTTGACCTAATAATGCGCTTTTGGGATTGCCCAATTCCGACGATCGCGGCTGTTCATGGTTACTGTCTCGGTAGTTCAATGGAAATTTCAGCTGCCTGCGACATTACCATTGCTTCTGAGGACTGCCGCTTTGGTGCACCGGAAGTACGATTCGGCAGTGGCATCGTGTGTCTTATTCTCCCCTGGATTATTGGTCTAAAGAATGCAAACGAAATATTGCTCGAAGGCAACACAAGCATTGATGCCCAGCGTGCGCAAGCAATCGGATTGATCAACAGAGTCGTTCCCACCACTAAACTGATGGACGAAGCACGGTCGTTGGCTCATGAATTGTCATTAAATGATCCGCTCGCCGTTCGATTAACCAAGAAAGCGATCAAACGTACTGTCGAAATTTCCGGTATGAGGCAAGCTCTGATAGAGGCACTCGAGACAAATATCGAAATCGAAACAACCGAAACACCAGAATCAAAAGCATTCAATAATATCTTGGAGTCAGACGGACTGAAGGCCGCATTGACCTGGCGTGCTGAACAGTTCCCCAAAACCAAAGAATAATAAATTAATTAAGGAATTTTACTGACAATGACAAAATTAGACCCCATGCCGACGGAACTTCGATCGTTCATGGAACGATATCCGGGCACGGATTCCATGGAATTGCTGATCGCCGATTTGCCCGGTGTCTTGCGTGGCAAGCGTATTCGCGCTAGCGAGTTTGCTAAGGTCTTCCGTGAAGGCTTCTATCTGCCAGGTGGAACCGTTCTCATGAATACACTAGGCGACACAATTACTGGTATGGCCTGGAGTGCCGATGACGGCGATCCTGATATCCTGGCTAAAATTGTTGAGGGCAGTCTAGTTTCCGTACCTTGGGCTAAGAGGCCAAGTGCACAGGCTTTATTTCGGTTTTATCTGCAAGACGGCGCGCCATTCTTTGCCGATCCGCGTTCCGTTCTCGAAAAAGCAATGAAGCCACTTCAAAACATGAATCTCAAGATAGTAATGGCGGCAGAGCTCGAATTCTATTTACTTGACGGGAAAAGTGACAGACCAACACCACGAATTCCCCTCATTCCAGGTATTGGTCGACCTCAGCCGGGCCCGCAAGTTTATCACCCGGACGATCTTTGGGATATCGAGAATTTTCTCAATGATTTGAATGATACCTGCGCTACCCAAAATATCCCGACAGAAACAACTACATCAGAATTTGCTGCTGGACAGTTTGAAATTAACCTACACCACGTCAACGATCCGATTTTAGCCTGTGATCACGCCGTGCTACTAAAACGAGCAATCAAAGCAATTGCCAGGCAACACGGATTTGTTGCGTGTTTCATGGCGAAAGCATTTGAAGAAGACTCTGGTTCCGGTTTGCATATCCATATGAGTCTGGTGGATGAAAACGGTAAGAATTATTTTTCTCAAGGCAAGGAAAAGATGGCGACGCCACCTTACTCTGCGCAATTGCGTCATGCTGTCGGCGGACTCGTGGAGACGATGGCAGATGCAACAGCGATATTCGCGCCGAATGCCAACTCATACCGTAGGCTTCGACCCGAAATGTTCGCGCCCGTCGAACCAAACTGGGGAGCGAATCACCGCAATGTCGCAATCCGAATTCCCGTATCCGATGAGAAGAACCTGCGATTTGAGCATCGCACCTCTGGCGCAGATGCGAACCCTTACCTCGTCACAGCGGCTATTCTGGCTGGCGTACACTATGGTCTGAATAACCATTGCGATCCCGGCCAAATGGTAAAAGAAATGGAAATAATCACGCTCAAACAGAGAATACCAAATCGATGGGATACAGCAATCGACAAATTCTCCCACAGCAAAGTGTTACCTAAATACTTAGGTACCGAGTACTGTAAATCTTACGTATTAAATCGTCGCGATGAATCGCGTCTTTTTCATAATATCGTCAGTAATACCGACTTCGATTGGTACATGCGTGCTGTATAAAAAACAGTTGTTTAATTTTTAATTTTTATATAGTCTGCAAAAAATTTGTGAATCAATCATTTTTATATCTGAAATATTAGTATATAAATTGAAAAACCTCCTACCAAATATTTTCGGTTCGTCTCCCGTCTTACCTCTCGAAAAGCATGTCAATATTGCCTATCAATGCACGAAACAATTAAACAAATTTTTCAAAGCCGCAATTGAGGGTAACTGGAACAAGGCAGCAAAATATCGCAACGCGATTGAGGAACTTGAACACAATGCAGACGATCTGAAGAAAGAGATTCGGATGCACCTGCCGAAAAGCCTTTTCATGCCGGTGCCGCGCCAAGATCTCCTCGAGCTGCTTGTGGTCCAGGACAATATGGCGAACAAGGCCAAAGATGTCTCCGGGATAGTTATGGGTCGAAAAATCCAAATCCCGGCATCGATAGCCGACGAATTTCTTATTTTCGTCAGCCGCAATGTTGACGCAGCAAAGCAGGCGAGGAAAAGCGTTCGTGAGCTCGATGAGTTGTTTACGACAGGCTTTCGCGGTGCAGAAGCATCAATAGTTGAATCGCTTATAGAAGAGCTTGACCGAATCGAATCTGAAACAGATGACCAACAAGCAGCCCTTAGAGCTTCTTTATTCGATATTGAGGATAGCTTGGACCCGATCACTGTCATCTTTCTTTACCGAATAATCGAACTAATAGGCGAAATTGCGGATATGGCTGAGCGTATTGGTCGACGTCTGGAACTTTTACTCTCCCACTAATCAACTAACTGTAAATAACATTAATTACTGAATTAAAGATGATGTGATGGAAGCAGAGTTTATCTATATTCTTCTCGCTGCTGGTTTTGCTATCTTCATGGCTTGGGGCATTGGCGCGAATGATGTCGCAAATGCCATGGCAACATCGGTTGGTGCAAAAGCACTAACAATCAAGCAGGCAATTCTTGTCGCTGCCATTTTCGAATTTCTTGGTGCATTTCTCGCCGGCGGTGAAGTAACGTCCACAATTCGCAAAGGAATTATCGATGCAAGCTTGCTTGGTAACACGCCAAACTTGCTGATATACGGCATGCTTGCATCACTGTTAGCCGCGGGTACATGGTTGTTGATTGCTTCCCGTAAAGGCTGGCCTGTATCGACTACTCACTCGATCGTCGGTGCAATCGTTGGGTTTGGAGCCGTTGGCATCGGTATCGATGCTATTCAATGGAGCAAAGTCGGCACAATCGCAATGAGTTGGGTGATATCGCCATTAATAGCAGGTTGTATTGCTTATATTGTGTACATAAGTGTGCAGATCCTCATCCTGAGGCAGAAAGATCCTCTTATGCATGCGAAACGTTATGTGCCTATTTATATTTTTCTGGCAGCGTTCACCATTACGCTCATGACAATAATGAAAGGGCTGAAACACGTCGGTCTGAATATCAGCATTGTAAATTCCTACTTACTAGCTATTGCGATCGGATTAATCATTTCTTTTATAGCTGCATTTGCAATTCGTCGCATCGAACCGGATCCGATACTAGATAAGAAAAATCACTTCTATACGGTCGAACGCGTATTTGCTGTATTAATGGTCGTTACCGCCTGCTCGATGGCGTTTGCTCACGGCTCTAACGACGTGGCCAATGCGATCGGCCCGCTCGCAGCAGTCATTAGTGTTGCCAAGACCGGCATAATCGGCGCAAAATCCTCTATACCAATATGGGTACTGTTCCTCGGTGGTGGTGGCATCGTAATCGGACTTGCGACGTATGGCCGACGTGTGATCGCAACTGTTGGGCACAAGATCACACAGCTAACACCAAGTCGTGGATTTGCGGCAGAACTAGCCGCAGCAACAACCATAGTCATCGCATCCGGCACAGGGATCCCTATCTCAACAACACACACGCTGGTTGGTGGTGTTCTGGGTGTGGGGCTTGCACGTGGTATTGAAGCTATCGACTTGAAAGTTATCACTCGAATTTTCACTTCATGGATCATTACGATTCCGGTTGGCGCGGGATTCGCAATCTTCTTTTTCTACGTTTTAAAAGCATTATTACCTTAGTCATTGTTAGAAATTATGATTGTTTAAACTGAAAGAAAAGTTAATATTAAATATTATCTATTTAAAAAAGGTTAAGAGGGATGATTGAGCGATTGAAAATCGTTCCCCCTGCTCAAGGTTTTAGTTTTAAAAAGGAAACTTGAAGATACCTTCAAACATACTCCTAAAAGCTGAGATAAAAACTAAAACACTCTATTCTCAACCTCAAAAAGTAATGCCTACCTACCGGTAAAGGCGGAGAATGTTGTTCATAAAGCGTTTGCATTTCTACTTGATGGCGATGGCCATTCTTTTGCCCTTCCCCAATCTTTTCGCCCAAACACCAGCCACAAATGTTATTAGGTACGCTGATGTACGTAATCCGGTTTACGATGCGAGAGGGATGGTAGTTTCAGCAAATGTCCTGGCCAGCGAAATTGGAGCCAGAGTGCTCGCTGATGGCGGTACTGCCGTCGATGCCGCAGTTGCTGTTGGTTTTGCGCTTTCTGTGGTTCTGCCACGGGCGGGAAATATCGGTGGTGGCGGATTCATGCTGGTTTATTCAAATGCTGATGATAAAACTGAAGCTATCGATTACCGTGAAACCGCACCGCTAGCTGCAACACGCGATATGTTTCTCGATTCCGACGGCGACATTGACATACAACGTGCTAGGTTCAGCCATCTATCAGTAGGTGTCCCTGGCACGATTGCGGGACTGCATCTTGCGCACGAGAAATACGGCAAGTTGCCATGGAGACGATTATTAGAGCCTGCAATCAACATGGCGAAGCAAGGCATAAAGGTCAGCTACAGCATGTCTCGCGCTTTAGAGAGAGCACGCAAAAGATTTAGCCGAGACTCTTCATCACTGGAATATTTCTTCAAAGAGAATGGCGAAGCATACCTTCCAGGCGAACAATTAGTGCAGACGGATCTCGCATGGTCACTCGAACAAATTGCCAAACATGGTCCAGACACATTTTATCGCGGCGAAATTGCGGAAAAAATTATCGCCGAAATGGAAAAAAATGGTGGTCTGATCGATGCTAAATCCCTTGCCGCATACAAACCGATTGTTCGTAAACCTGTGCGCGGTACCTACCGTGGCTACGACATCATTTTAATGCCACCTTCGAGTTCCGGAGGCATACATATTATTCAGATGCTGAATATCCTCGAGCACTTTCCGGTAAGAGAGTACGGTGCAGAAAGTGCGGACAATGTTCATTTGCTTGTCGAAGTTGCCAAGCTAGCCTATGCCGACCGAAGCAGGCACCTTGGTGACCTGGATTTCTATGATGTGCCAATCAAATGGCTGACGAGCAAAGCCTACGCGAAGGATCTCGCTGCCGGCATCAACATGCAAAAGGCGAGACCCTCTACGGACATCGCACCAGGCACTGCTCCGAACAAGGAGAGTGTTGATACAACTCACTTTTCCATTATTGATCGAGATGGCAACATGGTTGCCAACACCTATACTCTCAATCTGTCTTTCGGCTCAGGACTCAGTGTCGACGGTGCTGGCTTTCTATTGAATAATGAAATGGATGATTTCGTATCCAAGCCTGGCGTGTCAAACGCCTATGGATTGACCGGTGGCGCCGCCAATTCGATCGAGGCAGGTAAAAGGCCTTTAAGCTCTATGACGCCGACAATGTTATTCAAGGACGGTGAGCCAGTTCTTGCAACTGGTAGTCCGGGGGGCAGCAGAATTATCATGGCCGTACTTCAAATGATCGTGAATGTCATTGATCACGGCATGAATATCAGTGTCGCCTCCAGTGCGCCGCGTATGCATCATCAGTGGTTGCCGGATGTGATTCAGCTTGAGTTCGGTTTCAGCCCTGATACGATTAGTGAGCTGCAACGCCGCGGTCATACGCTCCAGGGCACGAAATTTACGATCGGTAGCGTCCACTCCGTCGCTTGGCGAGAAGGTTATTTCCTTGGGGCGGCGGATCCTCGTAGACCTGGTGGCAGTAGCGTCGGTCCAACGACAATTCAAAATTAATTAGGATGTTATTGAGTCTGAATTATTTCTATTTAAAAGCAATAGAATAATTTTAGGGACCTATCTCACCCATTATCTGCTGTTTTTATCAAATGCTGTGACGCTAATTCCCGCAATTGCTCAGAGAGCTCGATCGATTTGCGTGTCTGCAAATCAAAGAGTACACAAACACATTCAAGTGTAGCGGCAGTTTCATTATTACCGAGATTTGTCATTTCATAAAAAATTGTAATGGACTTGGTGCCAATTTTGATTAACTCGGCACGAATTTCAAGAACATCGCCTGTTGTCACTTCCGCACGGTACTCAATAATGTGTCGAACGTCGGCCCAAGCAATCTTGCCGTCTGCATCACTTGCACCAGTCCATCCAAAGACGTCATATAACAAGTGGTAGGACGCGTCGTCAAACATGGCCATATAATGGCGAGTTGTCAGATGACCTAAAGCATCACACATCCATGGGTGCGCCACAACTTTCTGTACTAAGATCATAAAAGCGCCTCCATATGAACTAACACCTACAAGGTTTTCCTCAGACCAAGAGTCTGTCGCGCTTCGGCTGGTGTCTGGATCGAACATCCCATAAGCTGAACGATATTACAGGCTCGCTCCACCAATTGTGCATTGGACGCAAAAACACCTTTTTCCAGATAGAGATTATCCTCGAGTCCTACCCGGACGTTACCTCCCAGCAATACGGCTTGGGCCACCATCGGCATTTCCATTGCACCTATACCAAATCCACCCCAGTTACAACCGTCCGGCAGTGCGTCAACCATAGCCTTGAACGATGACGTATTTGCTTCGGCAGCCCAACGAATGCCGAGACAAACCTGGAACAATGGCGGATTATCAAGAAATCCCTGTTTAATCAAATATTTAGCAAATGACAATTGCCCGAGCTCAAATACTTCGAGCTCTGGTTTGACACCGATCTCCTGAAGCCTCCTCGCTCCCTGCTCCAGCATGTTTGGTGTCGATATATAGACGTAGTCGCCTTCACTGTAGTTAAACGAGCCACAATCAAGGGAACAGATTTCTGGCAAGAGATCTTCAACGTGTTTTATTCGTTCCATTTGTCCAACACAGTCAGTGCTGTCGCCGAAGTTCATCGGCTGATCATCGGGACCGAAGTAAAGGTCTCCTCCCATGCCTGTGGTGAGATTGATAATGACATCTACATCGCTACCGCGAACGCGCTCCACCACTTCGCGATAGAGGTCTACTCGCCGGCTCGGATTGCCACTATCAGGTTCTCGTACATGAATGTGAGCAATCGCAGCTCCAGCTTTTGCCGCCTCAATCGCTGCTGTCGCAATTTCCTCTGGTGTGACCGGAATTGCGGGATGTTTGCCGACCGTATCTCCTGACCCGGTTACCGCACAACTAACAATGACATTGCGGTTCATTTGCCGATTACTCCTACATTATAAGTAACCACATTGTAAGAAAATTTAGATAATTTGCTCAAACAACTAACCTACAATCGATCTTCGATCTGTGCCAAACGTACATAAAAGCGCCAAAACATAAGAACATTTCCAAACACGGAACCAAATATAAGCGCCCACCACAAACCGATAACACCATAACCCAATGGGAAGCAAAGCCAAGCTCCAACTCCGAGCCCTATCACCCAATAACCTATCATAGATATCCACAATGGACTCCGCGTATCACGCAAACCACGTATCGCGTTAGCAGCAACAATCAATACACCATCAAAAAATAAGAACCAACCAGCATAGACAGAGAGTCCAAGAGAAAGGCCCAGTACACTTGTATTAACCATATCAGTAACATCAAGAAAAATGCCGACAAGAAACTCAGGAAATATCCAAAGCACACTGGAAGCAATGAAGGTTGTTGTAATAGCAAGAAAGAATGAAATATGCCCCGATTGTCGAGCGGCATCAGCTGACCGCATACCAATACCGTATGCAACCCTAACTCTAACAGCATCACCCAGCGCAACAGGAATACTGAAAGCTAGATAAATAACACTATAGATGATCATCTGCGCTGCTAGAACATCTGCACTAATTGTGCCCACAAGTATGGCCGCAAATGTGAACATGGTTCCAGCTAACATTTGAGTCACGGTAACTGGTAATCCCAATACAAATATTTCTTTCAGCGTTTTGTAATTGATTCGCCGCGGAATGATGGCAATCTGATAATCTGCAAATTTTTCAGAGGTACAAACATGAAGCGCAAGAAACAAAAATATCAACCAATGAACAAGTGTGGTTCCATAGGCCGCACCAACCACGCCCAATTCTGGGAAACCGAATTTACCAAAGACAAGCGTGTAATTTAATGCAAGATTGAGCAGCAATGCTGCTATGGTAATAGTCATTATCACTGACGACTTTGCAAGCGCAGTGACAAAATTACGGAATACAACAAACCAGAGTGCCGGCAAGACCGTCCAGGTCAGAGGTCTCGAATAATCGGTAATAAGTCTTATAACCTCCTTATCCTGTTTCGCATACTCGAGAACTGGACCTAGGTACCAAACCAACAACATTACAGGGATGCTCATAATCGTAGCGGCAATAACGCCTTGCTCGACAGCATCCGTAATACCTGCCTTGTTATCTGCACCAAAGTTTTGAGCTACGAGAACACCTACGATCGATACAACCCCCATTCCAAGCAGTAATAAAACGTAGAAGAAATCTGCGGTCAGGCCAACAGCAGCAAGCTCTTTGCTTCCGAGACGACCGACAATAATCATGTCAGTAATCATCATTCCCATTTCGGCAACGTAAGCTGCTATCAAGGGTAAGCTAATCGCGAGGATTGTGTGTGTTTCTCGATGGCGTGTTGGTTTATTCATTATTTGCTATCGTACCTTCCACAATAAACATAACGAACTTCTTTCTCAGGATGTGAAACGTTGTCTATAGGTGACACCGCATCGATTAATCGCGGTCAAACAATAACTACTGGTGCAAGAAGATATGCGTTGATTCTTTTAGTCATCGTATACACATTCAATTTTATTGATCGCTATATTCTGGCTATCCTTCTCCCGGCAATTAAAACCGAATTTGCTGTCGATGATCGTATTCTTGGTTTTCTGGCAGGATCGGCATTCGCACTTTTTTACGCCACACTCGGGATACCGATAGCACTTATTGCTGATCGTTCTAACCGAAGAAATCTGATCGCCCTGGCACTAGTTATCTGGAGTGGCATGACCGCATTGTCAGGAATCGCGACGAATATCATACATCTGATTCTAGCTAGAATTGGAGTTGGCATTGGCGAGGCAGGATGTAGCCCTCCAGCTCATTCGATGATTGCTGATTATTTTCCGCCTGAACAGCGATCAACTGCAATGGGCATTTATACCTTAGGTATCTCGTTCGGAATCATGATCGCCTATCTAGCAGGTGGCTGGGTAGTGGAAAATATTGGCTGGCGCGAAGCATTTTTCATCGTCGGTATACCGGGGTTGATTCTGGCACTCTTCGTCCGCTTTACGATCATTGAGCCTCAGCGAGGTACTTCTGAAAATATAACTGATACAGGCGATCGGCCGAGTATTATCACGGTTACTCGATTTCTGGCTGGTCGAAAATCTTTTTTTCACATGTCGATCGGAGCTGGGTTAGCCAGTTTCCTCGGCTACTCTATTATTAGTTTTTATCCAAGCTTTCTTGTGCGGAGTTTCTCGATGAGTCTGTCGGACATTGGAATCTACCTGGGATTGATTCTTGGCATTGCTGGAGGGTTCGGCTATGCCGGTGGCGGCTACATTGCAGATAAAATTGGACAGAGAAAGATACGATATTCATTTCAATCAATTGTTGTAGCAATGTTGCTTGTCTGGATTCTTTATTTTCCGATTTTTCTTGCTAACAACGAAAAATGGTCACTGTCTTTTTTCGCTATTCTGATTATTTTTTCAAATGTTTATCTTCCAACAACATTTGCACAAACACAAAATCTTGTGCCATTACGCATGCGTGCGGTCGCATCAGCGTTGATACTATTCATCATTAATAGTATCGGCCTCGGATTTGGTCCATTGTTGACCGGAATTCTCAGCGACTATCTTTCCACGGTTTATAGCAATGAATCGATGCGTTATAGCCTATTGATTATAGGAGCAGTAATCGGTCCGTGGGCAGCATTTCATTACTTTATAGCAAGTAAATATATTGAGCATGATTTGGCACGAGTCTATGAAACTTAGAATTCTTACTTTCTAGTAAAATGGAAAAATCCTCTGACAATTCAAGGCAAACGGTGAATATCAATGCGCAGAAAACCCATATTGGGCAAAAAAATAGACTACCGAAGCAAATATTCACCAGATCTCCTCCACACTATTCCACGCAAAAATAACCGTCAGATTCTCGGCATAGGAGCCAAGTTGCCGTTTCACGGAGAAGACATCTGGAATGCTTACGAATTAACTTGGCTCAACGCAAAAAATAAACCGCAAGTTATGACTGCTGAATTCCGTATACCTGCGGATTCACCGAATATCATCGAATCGAAGTCTATGAAATTATATCTAAACTCACTTTCCATGAAGCAGTATCAGGAACCAGATTGTGTCAAAACAGCAATTATTGAAGATCTAACTCAAGTCGCGGGCGCCCCTGTTAGGGTGCAGCTTTATCCACTTGCGACATCGGGATCCATCACCGAACTTCCCGGCAACTGCATCGATGACCTGGACATCGAATGTAGCAGCAATGATATCGATCCTGATCTGCTCAGATGCTCGACTGATGGCACCGTATTTGCAGAACTACATTCACATTTGCTACGTAGTCATTGTCCGATTACCAACCAACCAGATTCGGGCAGCATCTTGATTCGCTACAAGGGACGACAAATTGATCGCAGCTCACTACTTCAATATCTTGTTGCATATCGAAATCATCATGATTTTCACGAAAGTTGTGTGGAGCGCATCTTTGTTGACATCAAGAAGCAAATTCAACCTGAACAACTCACCGTATATGCACGCTATAATCGTCGCGGCGGCCTAGATATTAATCCCTTTCGCAGTGACTACGAATCTACCATCCCGAACCTGCGTCTCTGGAGACAATAAAAGATATCGTAAAACTCTGTCTTAATAGGCGATATCAGCTTTTTACGATTCAATATCTTCGGACGACAGATCGTGTCCCCAGTTTCTTTTAGCCACTAAATAGTCACGGTTTGCTTCACCAACTCCAATAACATGCTTAATCGGCGTAATATTACTAAGCCCGCACTCGTTTAGGTCGTTTACTTTTTTGGGATTATTTGTCAACAATTGAAATGGCCGGTTACCCTGAAAGTATTTCAATAAGGATGCGGCATCATCAAAATTTCGTGAATCATCCGGAAGCCCTAGACTTCGATTTGCCTCATACGTATCCTCGCCTGAATCCTGTAGCATATAAGTCGCCGCTTTTGCCCAGAGCCCTATACCCCTGCCTTCATGCCCAGACATGTAGATAATCATACCTCCGGAAGAATGATCAGCAATGCGCTCCAGTGCCGAGATGAATTGAGGTCCGCATTCGCAGCGCATCGACCCAAATACATCGCCCGTCAGGCAGCTGGAGTGAACACGGATAAGAGGGTTTTCCCAGTTTGAAGGATCTCCGATGATCAGTGCACTATTCACAGCCATTGAAGATGCAACTTTGGCAAACGACTGTTGACCCCCACTTTCTCGCAATTCATCGGCAAGTGCCTGTGCCTGACTTAACTCAGTGTGCCGCACACTTGCATACCACTGAACATCGTAGTGTTTGCCGTGTCGTTCAAGCGGCAGTGGAATTGGTCCGAGTATGCTGATCGCCTTGGCTCCAGGGACCGGTACCTGATTCGCGTCCGTTAGTTGCCCATCACCGTCAATCCGGATGAGCTTGCCCTGCTCGATCAGCCTAGTGCGAACGTTTGGATCAATATAGGTAAACATAGCAAGAGACTACCATCTCTCTCACAGATTGAGCATTACTTCGGAATTCCACCAAAGCATTTGTGCTCGATAATCGTTTCTACAAGCATGCTAATCAAATCGCTGTAAAACCAGAGTCGCATTGGTTCCACCGAATCCAAAGCTATTGGACATAGCCGTCCGAATACCGGCATTGTCGATGCGTGCCATGACGAGTGGCATATCTACGGCTGCCGGATCAATGTCGATTACATTTATCGATGGCGCGATGAAGTCATTCTCTAGCATCAGCAAACAATGAATTGTTTCATGAACGCCGGTTGCACCTAACGAATGACCACACATGGATTTGCTGGATCCAAATTTCGGAACTTCTTCACCAAATACTGCACTCATTGCCTGTAGTTCACTGGCATCGCCGACTGGTGTACTCGTACCGTGCGTATTGATGTAGTCGATTGGTACATCAACCGTCGATCGGGCTATTTCCATGCAGCGTCTGGCGCCGTCGCCGGATGGTGCAACCATATCATGACCATCGGATGTCGCACCATAACCAACAATTTCCGCATAAATTTTCGCACCACGTGCCTTCGCGTGATTAAGCTCTTCAACAACAACTATGCCAGCGCCGGCCGCGCTCACAAATCCATCACGGTTCTGATCGTATGGCCTGGATGCTGTTGTCGGATCATCATTATATTTTGACGATAACGCACCCATTGCGTCAAACAAGCTCGCTAAAGACCAGTGTTCCTCTTCACCTCCCCCCGCAAAAATCAGCTCCTGCTTGCCTAACTGGATTTGTTCCATCGCCATTCCAATACAGTGTGCACTCGTCGCACAGGCAGAAGTTACTGAATAATTTATGCCTCTTATTTTAAATGGCGTCGCAAGACAGGCAGCAACTGTACTACTCATTGTCCGTGGAACCATGAAAGGACCAATCTTGCGAACTCCCTTGTCACGTGTGATATCTGCACTGGCCACGATGTTTGCGGTCGACGCACCACCGGATCCTGCAATCAAACCGCTCCGAGGATTAGATATATCGGATTCATCCAGACCAGCGTCATCAATCGCCTGCTGCATGGAAATATAGGCGTAAGCTGCGGCATCGCCCATGAATCGGCGCGCTCTTCGATCAATGTGTGAATTGATATCAATATCAACGCTGCCACAAACCTGACTTCTGAGCCCCATCTCTTTGAATGATTCATTGAAGCTAATGCCGGAACGTCCATTTTGCAAAGAATCCAGCACATCTTCCTTACTGTTACCCAGACAGGAGACAATACCAATACCGGTGATGACCACACGCCTCATTATTGCATCCTAAAATTCATCTATGAAAGCAAACATCCCAACTTTCAAATTTTTCGCGGTATATATTCGTTTACCGTCTACTATGACTGCGCCATCAGCGGTAGCAAGCGTCAACCTGCGAGCAATCAACCTCTTAAAGTCGAGCTGAAACGTAACTAGTTTAGACATAGGCAATACCTGTCCGCCAAACTTGACTTCGTCGACGCCAAGCGCCCTACCTTTACCATGATAACCATTCCAAATCATAAAAAAACCAACAAGTTGCCAAAGTGCGTCAAGCCCAAGACAACCAGGCATAACCGGATCATCGATAAAATGGCAGTCAAAAAACCATAGGTCCGGTCGGATATCTAACTCTGCGATTATCTCACCCCTGTTAAATTTACCACCCGTGTTCGTGATCCGAGTAATGCGGTCAGTCATTAGCATATTCGGCATCGGTAACTTGGCACTGTCGGAATCGAATAGCTCACCACGGCCACATGCCAGCAATTCGTCGCGATTGTACGAACTCTTTCTGCCAGGCGGCAAACCATCCGGATCATAATTTGTGCTGACTTCGTTCATATGTCCTCCGATCCATTCTTGATCATTCATCTATATCGGACACCGGTTTTTCAACGGCTTGCCTGACATCGTGTATCTTACCGGACAAACCGCAGTGGTGTTTAGAAATTCAGCGTATTACAGAGGTCTACGCCGCACTGAATTTGATTGATCTCGCCAACTAGGCAGCTCATAGCGACGGGTTCATCACGACCGAAAATTTAAAAGTTATCTCGGATCCGAGCAAGCGGTGTAAGTTGAGAATCCTGCAACAATAAACCGTTTAGGAATTGATTCTTGCTTTCGGGATCGGAGATTGGAGTCATTCTTTTGCTCTCATTAGCAACAGAATGGTTGCTATTACACAAATCGACCAAAAATATAATAACTGATGGTTGCACATGTTGTTCTAATGTATTAATGTATTAATGTAATATTACATTAATAGAGTTCGATAACTCTATGGAACTCAAACGCATGAATACCCATCAGGTAAAAACACTCGCAATCGTACTGGTTGTTACATCAATATTGAGTCTCATTGCCATCACGATAACTGAGAGTGACAGTGAAATGATTGGCATTGAAAAACAAAATAGCGAGAACAGCAATTTCAATGTTTCGAACATTCCGGATGGCCGTGAACTACCTTGGTAAACTGGACAATGGCGCAATCGATATTACGAACTTAAGACGTTATTTAAAAAAACGCTGGGGTTGAAATGCCCTATGCCTTCACTTGTGACGGTGATGCACTTTTGGTGGAGGTAGCTCTGACCGGATCCACTTTCCATCCGGAGAGGTCTAACTGCTTCAATCGTGACCCTCTCTCCTAAGTGTCTGACTTTGGGTTTATCAACGGATCATTCTAAAAATTAGCACGGCACTACTGAACACAATAATACCGGTACGTTTGATATAAAAAAAAATTTTTGGTAAAAGATGCTGCTTTATAAATTTTGAGGTTTCAGAGAATTCCTTAGCTATGATTGAAATTGATGCTCTTACCAAGAATTACGGTCATCATACAGTTGTCGACAAGCTCACTTTCAAATGCAATCCTGGTGAGGTTCTCGGCTTTCTCGGACCGAATGGCGCCGGAAAATCGACGACAATGAAAATGATTACCGGATTTGTGACTCCGACATCTGGTCGAGTATTGGTATGCGGTCATAACATCGAAGAAGATACGCTGGCTTCCAAACGGCAGCTGGGCTACCTGCCGGAAGGTGCACCCTGTTATCCAGAAATGACCCCAGCAACGTTTCTAGATTTCGTTGCTGATATCAGGGAACTGACAGGATCACATCGAAAGCAACGTTTCGATGAAGTGATCGGTAAGCTACATTTAGAACCAGTGCTAAATCAGACAATTGATACCCTGTCCAAAGGTTTCAAACGACGCGTCGGACTGGCGCAGGCTATACTTCATGATCCGGATGTATTAATCCTGGATGAACCTACCGATGGACTGGACCCAAACCAAAAATACGAGGTACGTAAGCTGATTCGCTCCATGGCAGCGGATAAGCTGATCGTGATCTCGACCCACATCCTCGAAGAGGTAGAGGCAGTTTGCAATCGCACTATCATTATTGCAGAGGGAAAAATTTTAGCTGATGACAGCCCACAACAACTCGCCGCACAATCTAAATACCATAATGCCGTTCGAATAGATCTTCCTGATGACAATAATTTTGACGAAATCCTCGCTTCAATCAACCAACTAGTATCCGTCAAAGCAACGGAATCTGATCGTGAGCAGCACACGATTACAGCCATAGCGGCAACAAACGAAAAGACACTCTGGCATGAAATATCTAATTTGATTTCACAGAAAGCCTGGCAAGTCGTGAGTGTTCAACTCGAATCCGGCCGACTAGATCAAGTGTTTCGCCAAATTACGCGAGGTGTCGAAGCATGAATTTGATCCGGGCACTTTTCAAACGCGAATTACAAAGCTATTTTTCCACACCGGTTGCCTATGTATTCATCGTGATATATCTCGTTTTAATGGGTACATTCACATTTTACTTGGGTCGCTTCTTCGAGCGCGGCCAGGCAGATCTGTCGGCTTTTTTTAGTTTCCATCCCTGGCTATATCTATTTCTCGTACCAGCCATTTCTATGCGCCTGTGGGCAGAGGAACGCAAAACGGGCAGCATCGAATTGTTGATGACCATGCCGATTACCGCCTGGCAGGCAGTACTGGGTAAGTACCTCGCAGCTTGGACTTTCACTGGAATAGCACTCTTACTTACATTTCCGATCTGGATTACGGTGAATTACCTTGGTAACCCAGACAATGGTGTAATTCTGGCCGGCTACATTGGCAGCTTCCTGATGGCTGGTGGTTTTCTTGCTATCGGCAGCTGTTTATCGGCAACTACCCGTAATCAAGTAATCGCATTTGTCATTACAGTTGCAACCTGTTTCGGATTCCTATTATCGGGTTTCCCGATGGTTCTCGACCTGTTCTCAAGCTGGGCTCCACAGATACTCGTTGACGGTATTGCGTCACTAAGTTTCTTGACACATTTCGCGAACATCAGCAAAGGTGTTATCGACTTGCGTGACCTTATCTATTTCGGATTGCTGATTGGCGCCTTCTTGTATACCAACACTATCGTGTTGCAATGGAAACAGGCCGACTAACTATGAGTACTGCATTACAACGGAAAATTGGTACATCAAGCCTGCTACTCATAGCATTCGCATTCATCGTCGCGATCATCGTCAGCAATCAGATTTTCAGCGGCTGGCGCATCGACCTGACGGAAAATCGGCTCTACACATTGTCCGATGGAACAAAGCACATACTCAAAAATATCAAAAACCCAATTAACCTGTATTTTTATTATTCGGATAAGGCATCTGAAAATATTCCATCAATCCGAAGTTATGCGCATCGTGTGCGAGAAACGCTGAATGAGTTCGAAAGAGCCGCGGAAGGTAAAATCAAGCTCAAAGTCATTGATCCGTTGCCGTTTTCCGAAGATGAAGATAGAGCAGCACAGTTTGGCCTGCAAGGCATTCGCGTCGCGAGTTCGCCGGATCCCATTTATATGGGTTTAGCAGGCACTGATAGCATCGATACCGAGGAAATCGTTCCTTTCTTCCAGCCGGATAAGGAGCAGTTTCTCGAATACGATATTGCCAAATTAATTAGCACATTGGCAACCCCACAACGCAATGTAATAGGTCTTATATCAGGCGTTTCGATGGAAGGTAATTTCGATCCTCAGACGCAACAGATGGATCCACCTTGGGCTGTTTACCAGCAGGTCGAGCAACTATTTGAGGTTCGAAATCTCGGCACAGAGATAGAATCAATTGACGATGACATCGGTATGCTCTGGATTGTTCAGCCCAAAAATCTCAACAATACAACGCTTTATATGATCGATCAGTTTATTTTAACGGGCGGTACAGCAATGATTTTCGTCGACCCCTTGGCTGATGCTGACCCAATGCAAACGACTCAAGGCATGCCCCCACAGGGACAGAGCTCCGATTTGCCAAAGTTATTCGCTGCATGGGGAATAAAATTTTCTACGACCGATGTGGTCGCGGATGCACAACTGGCGCTGCCTGTGTCCGTTGGCGCAGGTAACCGGCCTGTCCGTCACTTGGGGCTTTTAGGTTTAACCGATGCCGAACTCAACGACAATGATGTCATTACTGCTAATCTCAACACAATTAATGTTGGTACAGCTGGTCGCATAGATGTTGTCGACGATACTACTGCAACCATCGAACCACTCTTAAGTACTAGCCTTGCATCAGGCATGTTAGCAACATCTCGCTTCAATTTTTTGCAAAACCCATCTAATCTTTTCGACGGATTTGTGCAAAGTGGCAACCCGTATATCATCGCAGCAAAGGTGAGCGGCGAATTAACCAGCGCATTTCCTGACGGTCCACCAATAACAGATGTCTCATCAGACGATGATATCAATACATCCACGCATTTATCTCAATCAAATGGATCTGCCCATTTAATTATCGTTGCCGACGTTGATATTCTGAGCGACAGGTTGTGGGTACAACAACAAAACTTCTTCGGCCAACGTATTTCCAACGCTTTTGCTAGCAATGGTGCTTTTGTCATCAATGCGTTAGAGAGCCTCTCCGGCAGTCCGGATTTGATTACTGTCAGAAGTCGCGCCACTTATTCGCGACCTTTTACCCGGGTTGAAAAATTGCGGGTAGCCGCTGAAACAAGGTACCGGGAAACGGAACAGCGCCTGCAAAGTGAGCTCGCAGAGACGGAACGGAGACTCGGAGAATTACAATCATCTCGCGAGGATACTGGTAACATGCTGTTGACCACTGAACAACAGACAGAAATCGATCGATTTATCGACCAGCGAGCCACAATTCGCAAAGACCTGCGAGCAGTGCAACGTAATCTCGACAAGAACATCGAGCAACTTGGTACAACACTGAAAGTCATCAATACGGCTCTCGTGCCCATGCTGATGACTATCTTTATTTTACTCGCTGTTTGGCGTAGGAATCGTCAAAAAAACACATGAATGCCCGCCAGGTAAAAACACTCGCAATCGTACTGGTCATATTACTAGTGAGTCTCGTTGCCATCATATTTACAAATAAACAAGATAATGATACTTCAGCCAGTGGTTTTCTTTTTCCAGGATTAAGGAAACAAATTAATGAAATTTCACAAGTTTCAATTAGCAAAGCTATTGAATCATTTACCATTACAAATGATTCTGGTCGATGGGTGCTAACTGAACGAAATAATTATCCGGTCGATATTGGGAAACTGCGGCAACTGCTGCTGGCACTTGCCGATGCAAAAATGCTTGAAGAGAAGACATCGGATATCGAGATGTATGCACGACTTGGCGTTGAAAATATAGGGAAAAATAGCACGGGCACCGAGATCCGAATAAGCGGTTTGGATTTAGAAAAGTCTTTGATTCTCGGCAAGCTGGCGCAAAGGAAATATCGCTATGCACGCATTCCGGGACAGAGCAAAAGTTGGCTGATCGATCAAAATCCGGATCTGCCTAATAATCTTGGGGGTTGGCTGTTACCGGAGATTCTCGATATTGATAAATCTCGCATTCAGGCTATCACGATAACGCACAGTGACGGCGAGACGATTTACATTGAAAAACAAAATAGCGAGGACGGAAATTTTGATGTTTCGAACATTCCGGATGGCCGTGAGCTAAGTTACGCTAGTGTCGTCAATAGTATAGCCAACGTTCTTAGTGATCTGAACTTACAAGAAATTGCCAAAGCTTCTGAAGTAGAAACAGATGATAATTCTGTGGAAACTATCTTTAGAACATTTGATGGACTGAAAATTACAATTAATTCGTCGCTTCTCGAAGATGAAACCTGGATTACCGTAAACACAAATCAGGATGAAATGAAATCTGAAGAAGCTGTAAAAATTAATGAAAAACTCAGTGGCTGGAAGTACCAGATTCAAAGTTATAAAGGCAATCAGCTCAGGCGGCGTTGGGACGATATTCTGAAATCCGAATAAAAGGAGCCCCCATGAACATGGAAACCGCTGTACGCGAACTTGTCGATCGCCAGGCGATCACCGAGCTGATCTACGGCTACTGTGAATGCTTTGACCGCAACGATCCTAACGGCGTCGCCGAACTTTTTATGCCCGATGCGATCATCGATTACAACCCGGACACAGCGAATATCACTGGGTCAGAACTGGCCAACACGATAGCCATCGGGCTCCGCGATACCTTCGCCGCGACCAGCCACCATGTCAGCAACGTGATGATCACCTTTGAAAACAGCAATACGGCCCACTCCCTGTGCTACATCGATGCATGGCACCGCTACCACAACCGTGCCCCGGATGGCTTCCTGTGGGGCCGCTATCTCAACCACTACAAGCGAACCGAATCGGGCTGGCGGATCACATCGTTATTGCTTCAGGCCGCCGGCACCATCGACTTCCACCGCGAACGCATGCACGGCATCGGCCGCGGTTAGCAACGCGGTTCATCTCGTACCATCAGCTTTAGCTCCCCGGCTATTTGTCTCCGGGGAAAGATTTACCGACGACATCGATCCAAACGGCGCGAGCCTCATCATCGAGACCGGCCATCTCCCATCGAATCAGGGTCACGGGGATCATGCCGCGCGAGAGGAAATCATTATGAAACTCGCCGAGATCGAAATCGTCGCCGAGCTGGAATGCGCGCTGCGATACCAATTGCTCTATCTGTGTCTTACCGAGGAGGTACATGCTGCCTAGACCGGGCCGCTGCAGGTAGCCAACCAGATCGTAGCGACCGAGGTCTTCTTCCATATACGGCACCCAATCCATCATGTAGGCATTGGCTTCTTCCAGCGTCATTTCACCGGTGTGCATTCCGATCTCGGCAAAGAACCGACTACCGCGCTTGATCAGTGCAGCGTAGAAAAGTTCACGCACGCGGGGATCGTCTTCGGCGATCCTGGACTGGATCAGAAATTCCTCGAGATATGTGGCCCAACCTTCAACGCGGGCACTTTCTCTGTGCGTGCGACGTATCGGGTTTTCCAGGCTCTTGCTTATTTCCCCATCGAAGCGATGCCCTGGTATAGACGCGTGGATATGGTTGTTCAGCGCGTTCCGAAACTGGATTTCCTCCCAGAAATGGCGATCCGTCTTAGCCCGTGGGCTCCAGAAAACGTCGGACTCAAACTCATTGGGCATGTAGTCCGGGATCGTAAACAGGTCAAGTTCTTCGACCAACTTCCGAATTTTTGCCTCTGCCTCGCGAGTTCTTTGCCGATGTTGCTCGGCGCTCTGCGTCAGTTCCAGTTCATCCAGCGACACATTCGTATGGCGATCGAGAATGTAGTTGAACCGGTAGCGATGAAACTCGCGTTTGCCAATAGCCTGCAGGTCGCCGACCGTCTGTGGTAGCAAACGGACATGCTTCAGGTACCAGTTGTAGTTTTCCATACCGATTGCGGCCGATGCCTCCATGCTGTCGAGGTTTTCGGCCAGCCAGTCATGATACCGTCGCGCCGCGGCCGTAGCTTCCCGACAATCTCCAAGCAGATCGCCGCCCGATTTATCAAGACGCTCGCATAGATCCTGGAACCAGCCGATCGTTCCCTCCGGCGGGTTGTCGCGATAAGGCTCACCCTGGCCTACGCCGTCGAAATTATCGAGAAGGAAAATTGCCAGATTAGCCAGCTCACCGGCCGGCTGTATCAGGTTCTCAATAGCGTTATCCACCATCACCGGCACAGCTTTAAGCTCGCGGGACAACGCTGCCCGCGCCTTGGGTGACGAGGGAACCTCCGAATAGGGTATGCGCCGGAACTGGTACAGGTAGGTCAGGGGATCGCGCAACCAAGGCTGCATCACCCGGTGTTTGAAAACGATGTCGTTCATCTTCGACCAAACCAACAGGTAGTCCACCTGCTGTGGGACAGACCATGAGGACGTGTCGATGTCGAGAAGGCGCTCGCGGAAGTTATCGAGCTGCGCGCGCTGGTCGGCGACGGCATGGCGACTCAGATCCGGCACGCCGTCATTTCTCACCGGCTTGGTAAGTGCGAGTATCTCCTCGTTCATTTCGATCAGCGTTGCATAGCCGTCCTGCGCCAAAGCGTCGGACCAACATGCAAGCACGAGTGAAGATAGAAAAAGCCTCTTGAGATAGTTCATGCTCTTAAATTAGTTCCAGATCTAGATGCACAGCGTTTTTGCCTTTTGCGCCTGCATTGGGCAAAAAAAAGGGCTGGCAAACAACGCCAGCCCGAGATTTCTGCAACACGCGCTGCGATGGTTAGTAGGGCCATCGCAGCGCTTTGCAGTGTGTCGTCTTAGAGTCCAGCCCTCACACCCATGAAGAAACTGCGCCCTACAGGATCGTAAATATGAACATTAACATTCAGGTCGCCTGCTGCCCGATAACCCCAGATCGGTGGCTCGTTGTCAAACACGTTATTGATGCCGAAGTAAGCACTGAAATTTTCGCTAAAGCTCCAGCTGCCATTCAGGTTGACAAAATACAAACCTTCCTGCGTCCCGTTCTGATTTTTACGCGATGATTCGTGAAGCTCAAGCGCACCAACATAGTTCACCTCAGGACTCACAGTCAACGGCCCCGTAGAGTAGCTTGCGCGAAGTATGCTGCGGAAAGCCGCCGTCGGACGAATAGCTCCGGTGGAGCAGGTGCCACTGTAATAGCCAGCACAGTCAGTCGCCGGAAGATTCGGCAGTACCTGGGTAGTGTTTCCAAACTGCCACGATGAGAACATCTGAAGCGCGAGTGACGCATCGCCATCGCTACCCGATGCCCATGTAGGCAGTTCGTCGAAAGCATAGTTGATCGATAGATCTACACCATCCACAGACCGGTCGGAGAGATTGAGAGTCGAAGCATGAACCTCCAGCATATTACCGTTCGGATCGCGAACAATTGCCTGACATGATTCGCCCCCGAAATTCAGAGTTGCGAAACAATCATTAATCAACAACTGGCCGTCGACCTGCGCGATCGTGCTCTCGAGCTCGATAGAGTAGTAATCCACCGCCATGGTCATCCCAGGCAGTCCGCTCGGCGCAAGTACGAAGCCTAACGTAGTGGTAGTAGCCTCTTCCTCAAGCAGGTCTGGGTTACCACCGGTGATGCTGTAGTACCCTGAGCGCGTCCCATCTTCTAGCGTATTAACGTACGACGCTGGCACACCCTGCTTCACACACATATCTTTCACTGCCTGTGACGGACTGTTCATTGCTAGACAAGGATCTTCCACGGGGCGGAAGCCTTGGCTGGTCGGCCTCAACAGCTCGTACAGGTTGGGTGCACGAATAGCGCTACTGTAGCCGGCTCGGAACTTAAACTGATCGTTGACGTCCATATCTAGATTAAGATTCCAGGTGCTTACTTGGCCGACGGTTGAGTAGTCAGCGTAGCGGACCGCGGCCTCTACAGCTAGACCCTTCAGACCCATCGAATCCAGAGTTGAGTCAGCCAGTAACGGTATACGTGTTTCTGCAAACACTTCCATCAGGCTGTAATCACCCTGGATAACTTCGCCTGGCGCACCCCATAGATCACCGCGCATTTGCGCTTCACCGGGCTGGATGTAAATTGATTCCCCTCTGTATTCCACACCGAACGCCGAGGCAACCGTACCAGAAGGTAGCTCTAACAAGTCACCAGCGAGGTGAAGGCCAAGGACATTCCGTGTGAATATATTTTCAGTGATTCTATCCGACTGGAGGAAAGTGGCCATTTCAGGGGTGATCGCATCCGTGCCGAAGATATTAACGGGCACACAGCCGCGGACCACTACACGACAGCTTACGCTGCCGTCTGCATTGACCACAGGGTCAAGGCCGAGCGTAATAGCTGATTTTGATAACAGGCCTTCAGTCTTTTTAGTCGTCCGGTTGTCGGAGTACTGCATGAACGCATCCCACGTCCAATTGCTGATGCCAAAGTCAAAATCACCGCGCAATCCAGTGGTTATTAGGAACGAGTCAACATCGAAAGATGTGTGACGCGGACCGAATTCCTCGAAGCGTCGACCAAGGCTTTTGACTGCATAGTCGCCATCGCCGTCCGGATCAAAGAAGGCGGAGTTCGCCGCCCAGAAAGCCCGCAGCGTGGCATTGAATAACGGATTTGTGGCGGCGCTCGGAAGGATAAGTGTGCCACGAGACTGACCCGCGCTTGTCGGGGACGTCGACTCGGGCGCCATCTGGAACGCTGCGCCCATATTGGTGTAGAAGGCCTGAGCGTAAACTTCCGTCCGCTCGTTGAGCCCGTGCTTGGCGATGGCGCTGATCTGGTAGCGTTCCATGGGCCGCAGCAGATAATTGGTTGCCGCGTAGTTAAATTGATCGATAGGACGGCAGTACGGTACCGGTTGGCTGCCCTCGTCGAAACGCACGCCCTGGATCGGTCCCGGACAGGAACCGTCCGAATTAAAAAGGTCTTTTCCGGGATATCCTGGAGCACTAAGTCCGTTGATTTGGTCGAACACCGCAGGTTGTAGAGCAAACACGGTGCCCGGAATGTTACCGGACCCGAAAGGCGCGAATATGCCTTCGGAGTTAGTCAAATATGGTATAGCAGAGAACGTCCGATCGCCCCCCATAACCGTGCCACGCTCGGACCAGGAAACGGCGAGCGTCACGTTGCTGTTGCCGTCATCCGACCCAGCGCCGAGGATGAAATCTGCCCGCTTGGTCTCAGCATCACCTTCCTGGGCCTGTCCCTGCTGGTAGCGGAACTCGGCGCCCTGGAAGTCATCACGTAAGCGGAAATTGACCGCGCCGGAGATGGCGTCCGATCCGTAAATGGCGGAAGCACCGCCCGTAACGATTTCAACAGACTCGACTAGCATGTCGGGGATGGAGGCAAGATCCGCAATACCTGAATTCTCAGCAGGAACGAAGCGCTTACCATCAACAAGTACCAAGGTACGCACTGCACCCAAGCCGCGCAGGTCGGCGCTCATCGCCACACCGCCGTACTGGTTCGTGCTAGAAGTAGTATCCGCCTTTAGCTGAGGCATTCGATTTAAGGTCTGCTCCATGGTCAGAAAACCCATACCCTGAATCTCATCCATTCCGACGGTAGCCACAGGGCTCACCTCAACGAAATCGCGGTCACGCCGCAGTCGAGAACCAGTTACAACAATCTCTTCTAGCGCATCTTCCTGCGCAAGAGCAGCAGTCGCGGTAAATCCCGTGCCTGCAGTCACCGTGCTTGCAATCACAGCGCAATGCACTGCTCGAGCTGTCAACGTACGACGATAATTCATTACATACTCCCCTATTTGGTTTAAGTACAATCAGCGGTGCATCGAGTTGATATCGACCTACCGAACTTGATTGCACTTCAAGAATCCGTGCGTAATTTTGCGGGCAATTTTGTTATACCGATTCGATTGTGTCAATGTTTTTTTGAATAATTGTTGTATAATTACAACAGCTACTCCGCTATAGCGCATAAATATGCGCCCATATTTATCTCGCCGTATTACTAGCCAGAACTGTAATGCTAACCAGAACTGTAATGGCCCTGGTCCAATTAGGAAATGGCCCGTCGTGAGTACCGGCCGCCTCTGCTCTACCAACTGATCACTCCTCGATGGGCTCGACCCGTAGAAGCGCACCACGATCGTGATCCGTAAGCAGGTAAAGTAGGCCGTCAGGGCCCTCGCGAACCTCGCGGATGCGCTGTCCCAAAGAGAGCAATAGAGCCTGTCGCTCGCGAGGCAATCCCTCCGGAGTCAGTGCTACCCGGTGAAGCTGCTCGCCACGCAGACCACCGATGAAAGCGTGACCATGCCAGTTGGGAAAGCGGTCGCCGTTGTAAATCACCAAGCCACCGGGCGCAATGTTGAGTGACCAGTACATCCACGGATCCTCCATGCCCGGCGCCGAAGGGCTTGCGAGCATCGGACCCGATCCGGCGCCAGTCCGTTCTCCGCTGTAAGCTCGGCCGTAGGAGACCAGTGGCCAGCCGTAGTTGCGACCAGCCTCTATGATGTTGATTTCATCCCCGCCGAAGGGACCATGTTCGACTTCCCAAAGAGCCGCGGTGCCGGGATGTATCACAATACCTGTAGGATTACGTACACCGAGGGCGTAGATTTCGGGGTGGTAGCCTGGCGTGTTGATAAAGGGATTGTCCGAGGGCACTGAGCCATCATCATTGAGGCGCAGGATCTTGCCTGCGTGTGAGGCTGGGTCCTGCGCCTCGTGCGCGCTGCCGACACGGTTTACACCGCCCTTCGCCAATTTGTAGCTAGGTGCACCGATACTCATATACAGCTTGTTGTCTGCGCTAAAGACGATACGTGCCGCACTCACACCACTCGTCGCGGCGTCAGCAATGAATAGATCTTCGACGTCGCGGAGCATATAAGCACCATCATACCGGCCACGCGCTAACACAGCGGTTCCTGCGGGACCGATCAACTGATCCCAATTGGCGTCGGTTTCGCCGGGCAGGCGCTTGGCATACGTAAAGTAGACCCACCGATTATCGGTATACCCGGGATGTAGCACCACGTCCATCAGACCCTTATAGGCCGAAGCCAACACGGTGGGTACGCCGGCGACGGGTTGCGGATCGAGCGTAAAATCTGCATTCACACGCCGTATGCGGCCCGGCCGTTCGGTCACGAGTATCGCCCCATCGGGCAAGAAAGTCAGCGCCCAGGGACGTTCCAGGCCCTTGAGCGGGGTAACCCGCAAACGCTGTTCTTTTTCGTCGATGATCTGCGCTGTGTCAGGAAGAGTATCCGGACCTGAACCCTCGCGGCCCGCTACACCGATACGTGGAGTGGTATCCACATCGATTTCTAGAGGCACTGGCGCTGGCACAGCCGCCGCGATACTGTGGATGAATAACACACACAGCAGCGCTGTCTCCAGAAAGCGTCGCGAACTTTGGTACACGGACATGACGCTGAGGGGACTATTCAAAAATCGTACTCCCTATGGCAGCAGCGATAGCGTATGCAACGCGAGCTGACAGTGAATGCGGGCTCGACCCGCGCCGCGCGCGTTCGTTCGCATAGCGCACATTATTTTACACAAAGTATCACAGCCGCGAAATTACTCTTATCCTGCTACAATCACATTGCCGCACTGGCAGTCGCAAGACCGGCGTCACAGCCCACCATTTAAGCCTTGCCGCGGGAGACTAATTCGAGAATGAACCACGATCGACGACTACGCTCACTCGCCGCGAGCAATCCCCTAAGAGCTTCTGCCAACTGGCAACACACCTTGAACCGTCGGCAGGTGCTTACCGGATTGGCGGCCGCGGGGCTGGCAACGGCGGGCTGCTCACCCAGTGGAAACGGCGGGCGGCCGCTCGCGTTGCTCACCTGGGACGCATACGCCGATCCCCGTCTACTGGAGCAATGGCGCGACGAAACCGGTGAAGCGATACGCTATGAGATTCATATATCGGATCCAACGTCAGTCAACCGACTGCGCGCCGGCGAGACAGCGGTCTGGGATTTCGTCAATCTCAATAATCCCTGGGCACGCAAGGAACTCTGGCCGGCCGGCCTGATTCGCGACCTGCCGCATGAGCGTTTCGAGCCCCTGTACAACAGGATGTTCGAGAAATTTGCACCACCGTATCACTGGGCGATGAGCGCAGACGGTGATCACTTGCTGGGTGTTGTGCAGCGCTTTGAGAACTTCGACTTCATCGTCAACTCAAAGGTGATCTCACCGGCAACGGCAAAGAACATCGGCTGGGATCTATTCAACGACCCCGCCATGGCAGGTCGCTACGGCATTCTCGCTTACGAAGACTGGAATGTCATGGATATCTGCATGGGCGCCGGCATTCACCCGTTCCGCGACAAAACGGCAGAGGACTACTCCAAGTTTGAGAAAACCGCCAAGCGGTGGATCAATAATGCGCGACTGATCACGACTGATTTTGCCACATTGAATCTTGCAGTAATCAACGGCGAGATTGATGCCTATTTTTCGAGTGGTACCTACTCGGTGACGTCGGCCCGACTGGAGGGTGTCGACTATCTCTACGCCGTAACACCTGAGAGCGGTCCGGCCGATGGTAAAGGCGGCATCAACTGGATCGAATTGAACTCGGCAATAGCCAATCCGGACCCGCATCCGGATGTGCTTGAGTTCCTAGAGTGGATCACGCAACCCGAGCCCGCGGTCATTATCGCGAACGGCAATGGCAATTTGCAGCCTGTCAGCCAAATGGCGCAGCCCGAGGTTCTGGCGAAGTTTTCGAAGGCCCAGCTCAATGCCCTACAATGGGATGAATTTGACGAACGCATCGCAAACGCAGTCGAGTACGACATCGTGCCTGGCTATGACCGGCTGTACGACATTTACTCTGCTGCTATTCGCGCTCGGCGCTGAGTGATGGCCGACGTGGGCAAAGGCACTTCGTCTATATTATCTATCTCCTCGCTGACCAAACACTTTGGCAAAACGACGGCCGTCGACGACATCTCGCTCGAAATCCCGGAGGGGGAGTTCTTCACGATCGTCGGCCCGTCTGGCAGCGGCAAAACGACGTTAATACGTATTCTTGCCGGTCTGGAACAACCGGACAGCGGACAAGTCGCCCTACGTGGAAAAGACCTGACCGGCGTACCTGCCAATTCGCGGCCAACCTGCATGGTGTTTCAGTCATTGGCGCTTTTTCGTCACATGACAGTTGGCGAGAATGTCGAATTCTCACAGAAGGTGCGAGGAATTCCCGCTACCGAACGTCGCGAGCATGCGCTGGCCAACCTGCGCCTGGTCCGCTTGCCGAGTGAATACTACGATCGCAAGGTTACGCAGTGTTCAGGCGGTGAGCAGCAGCGCGTCGCACTGGCTCGGGCACTTGCCTCGGACCCAGAAATTCTCTTTTTCGACGAACCGCTGGCGGCGATTGACTATCGCCTGCGCAAAATTCTCGAAGTTGAGATGAAAGAGATGCATCGCCGCACGGGCAAGACCTTTATTTACATCACGCACAGCCTCGAGGAAGCCATGGTGATGTCAGACCGCATTGCAATCATGCGCGACGGCCGTCTTGTGCAGATCGGTACACCGGCGGAAATCTATCATCAGCCGGCATCACGCTTTGTGGCCCAGTTCATGGGTGAAGTTAACATTTTCACAGCGAGCGGCGGCCGGATCGTCGAACTCGATGCGGAACACAAGAGTCTGGCGGACGGTTACCTCGTCGTTCGTCCCGAACATGTCCGGCCGGGAGCCATTGATACAGACGTGAGTTTCGAGGCACGAATCGAGAGCAACTTCATGCTGGGATCCCGCAGCCAATATCACCTGCGAGTCGGCGAAAGCCTCGTTATTGCCGAATTGCCCGACAGCGAAGCGCGGGGACTTGTTGCCGGCGAGTCCGGCCGCTGGGGATTCCGGCTCAGCGACAGCGCGGCCCTGGAGGACTGACGATGTCGGAACACAACCGCGCGGGATGGATCGCGGCACTGCCAGCAGTGTTGCTGCTGACAGCCGGATTCGTGTTACCCATCCTGCTAGTTGTAACTTACAGTTTTATGCCGTCGAGAACTTTCGGACTGGATGGCGACGCCACCCTGACCAACTACTGGAGCGCCTTCACGGAAGGCTACTGGCAACCGCTGGCCTGGTCAGCGGGTATTGCTCTTATCACAACGCTTATTTGCCTACTGCTGGCATGGCCGACGGCGAAAGTCCTCAGCCGCCGCGCCGGTCCCTTCGCGACGACCGTGACCGTTCTTATTGCCTTGCCGATTTTCATCAGCGAGTCGGTACGTCTTTTTGGCCTGTCGCTGTTCCTGATGCCAGGCGGAGGCATACTCGCCGGCACGCTGAGCACACTGTTCGGGATCGAGATTGGCTCGATTCTCAACACTCGCCTCGCGGCATTGATCGGCTATGTCTACATTCACTTCCCGTTCGTACTGTTTCCACTACTGCTCGGATTCTCGTTGATACCGCGCGAGCAGGTCGAAGCCGCACGTGACCTAGGCGCCTCCGGTTGGCAGGTTTTTCGCGAGATTGAATTGCCACTCGCTGCCCCGGGCATAACGATTGGAGCCCTGCTTTCTTTCGTGCTGTCCCTAGGTGCGAACGCGGAGATGAGTATCCTCGGCGGACAAGCAGTCACGGTTGTAGCGCGGTCAATTGAACAGCGATTCAGCTATGCGCAGGACTGGCCGCTCGGAGCGGCGCTGACCGTGCTAGTCATTGTTGTAACAGCAGCCATCGTGCTACCGCTGTTGAAACGCATCGATCTCGACAGGCTGATCAAGCGATGACAGGCAAAGCTGCCAACCGCTGGTCCACGATCTGGTTGGTCACTGTGCTGGCGTTCCTGTACGTGCCGATGCTATCGGTCGTGCTGGGGTCACTGGCCAATACGCGCTACATGCAATTTCCGCACGAAGTATGGACTTTCGATGCCTATCGCAATGCCTTGGCCGACTACACGACTGGCATGTTGCACTCTACGTCTTTCTCGATCGCCGGCATGGTCGTCCTACTTGCCGCGCTCGTAGGCACGGCCGGTGCTCTCGCATTCGCCCGCTATGACTGGCGTGGTCGCCACCTTTACCAGCGTTTTCTGCTGTTGCCGGTGTTCTTCCCGCAGTCGGTACTCGGCCTGGCGCTACTCCTTACGCTCACCGCTGCCGGTATTACGCCGACCTGGAAGACAGCGGCGTTTGCCCATCTTGTCTGGGTCGTACCGATCGTGACACTCGTGATCTCAATTCGCCTGTACGACTACGACCCGCGCCAGGAAGAAGCCGCGATCGACCTGGGCGCCAGCCGCTGGCAAGTATTTCGCTACATCACCCTGCCTGTAATTGCTCCCGGTGTTTTATCAGGTAGCCTGTTCGCATTCCTGCTCTCATGGAGCAATCTGCCACTTTCCATCTTCACAACTGGTGCTGATACGACGCTCCCCGAATGGCTGTTTACACGGACAGCCACCAATTACTCGCCGCTCGTTCCCGCCGTTGCCGTAATCGCGACGCTAGTATCAGCAGTCGTCATCGGCGTCATTGCCTTGCTCTGGCTCGTGTTGCGACGTCGCTGACCGAGGATATGAGTGCACAGGTAACCATCGGTACCTAAGAAGTCTGATAGCAGAGCGCTGCGATGGTGACTAGCGTGTCGGCAATGCGAAAACGAATAGCGCCAAGGTCTCTCGCGGCGGTTTCAGTTCGGTATGGATAGATAGAGCACGACGTTCCGGCGATGCCGTGCCACCACCGACGGCAACTGCGATGTACTGACGCCCGCCAACCGCGTAGGAAATAGCACTACCCGAGACCGGCGCACTGACGATCACCTGCCAGAGCAATTCGCCTGTGCTGTCATCGAATGCCATGAAGCGCCGATTGATGTCGCCTAGGAATAACAGGCCGCCCGCCGTCGATACGGCCGTACCAATAACCGCAGCGCGCTGCTCGTGCCGCCAGGCCTGGCGACCGGTCGAAACATCGATAGCGTCAATCCGTCCGACCGGGTACGGGTCGCCAATCACCTCTGGATCCTCGACGATTATCCAACTGATCGCATAGCCGTCCTCGGCCGTGGGTGTCTCGGTGTTGCCTGTTTGCAGGGTGCACATATTTTGTTGCGGCTGGTACATAAGGCCAGTGAGCGGACTGTACGATCCCGCTGGCCAGTCTTTCCCGCCACCAAGCGACGGGCAGACCAAGATCTCTTCAAACGGGCCGACAACCATGTCTTCGTCGATATGCACCTCACCACTACCGTCGATGGAGGTGATGACATTCTGGTGTAGAGTTTCTCGTGCCCAAAGGAATTCGCCCGTTTTTCGGTCGAGTGTATAGACGATACCCGTCTTGCCGGGAATACCCGTGACCACGCGCCGACGCTCCCCGGGTGTAATCCGAGAACTAATCCACGGCACCTCGGCGGGATCCGGTGCCACTACCACGTCAATCAGGTAGCGTTCGAAGACATGGTCCAGATCCCAGTTGTCTCGCGGCAGGTGCTGGTAGTACCAAACCACATCACCGCTCGAAGGATCGGTTGCCAGAGTGCTATTGGAGTAAAGTACATCGTGCCCCATGGTACCGCGCACTTGCTCAAGCGACGGTGCCGGCACCGAAGTACCCCAGTACAACAATCCGAGCACTGGGTCGTAGCTCGGCACGTTGCCCCAAGTGCCAACATGCCAACGTCGCTCGTCGGGCAGATCACCCCAACTGTCATCTCCCGGTTCGCCGGGCCGCGGAATGGTCCGTCGACGCCACAGCTCGCGGCCAGTTTCCGGATCGTGTCCCGCCAGATAACAGATATCGGGACCACCGCGTGCTGAACAGGAACGGCCGCTGACGACGACGCCCGCGGCCACCATCGGGCCACCCATGTGACCGATACCGTCATCGCTGCCCCATTCCTCAGTTTCCCACAGGAGTACGCCATCGCGTGCGTCGAGTGCGATGAGATGGTTGTCATCGGTTAGGTGAAACAGACGGTGTCCGTAAATCGCAAGGTTGCGGCGGTTGCGCGAACGGCTGTCATCTTCACGTTGGCGCCGATATTCCCAAATCAGTTTGCCGTTGGTCGCGTCGAGCGCCTGTATAATGTCACCTGGATGTTGTACGTACATGATGCCCGCGTATACCAGCGGCGTCGTGTACTGGCCGCCCGGCTCCATTCCGCGGGACCAAGCCAGACGCAGTTCACCCACGTTGTCCCGGTTCACCTGGTCGAGCGGACTGTAAGCCCAGCCGTCGTAGGTTCGACGAAACATAAGCCAGTCTCCGTCAGGCGGATCTTCGAGTATAGCTCTTGTAACCGGCTGAAAATCTTCGACCGTACCCTGTGCAAGGAGCTGCAGATCAACGCTGCGTAGCTGTGGCCAGCTAAGGCTGCGAATCCGGGCAACCAGAGCAACAAGATCATCGCCTCGAACTTGCGGAAAAGCCGGCATTCGAAATCCACCGTGCTGGATAATGTTCGCGATATCCATGTCCGAACGCAATGCCATGAAACTCGCGTCCCGCAAGTCCGGTGGCGTCATCTCAGGACCCTGCCCACCCACGACAAGGCCAGCGCCGTCGCGACCATGACAGGCAGTGCAGCGAGACTCGTAAATTACCTTGCCGCGATCCAGCATCTGTGTGGTCACAAGTATCGTCGGTGGTGCGGGACCTTCGCGTTGCGGTCGCCCGGCCGGCTCTTCTGCCGGTGCCGGCACAGTCATCAACAAGCTAGCGAGTAATGGCAAAAAGCGGTGTGGAGGAAATATCACGCACCAAATTCCTGTTCGAGTTCGTGGAACATGGTTTCGCGGACGAGAACGACAGGTAGGAAGCCGATCTTGTAGACTCGGTCGTGGAAATCCTTCAGCGTTCCCTTCTGGTCAAGCTCGCGCATCTTCTGGAAGTAATCTTCGCGCAGCAGCATCCACTGGAAGTAGCCCAGCGTCGGCGCCGCGTAATCGGCGCCGGTGCGGGCCGTGATATTGTCGATGTTGATTCGCCCACCCTCGCGGACAAAACCGATCGTGTTTGTCTCAAGATCCAGCGCCTCGTCGTAACCCATGCGACCGGTGTTAAGGCCCGAGTCGATGATCACGCGACCGAAACGCCAAAGTTTCAGACGCAGGGTTTCGAGCGAGTAGACCTCCTGCTTGTCCGCCGGGTACCAGCCGTATTGAGGGTCCGGCGTCAATTCCCACTCGACGTAGTAACACCAGGACTGGTTCGATGCGTAGCTCTCAAGATAGCGTCGCAGCCTCCTGGGGTTTTGCTGCTTGTACAAGCTCTGCAGATGATGTCCTGGGTAGACTTCGTGGGTCGCGATCGCGTACATGAAGGAGGCATCCTTCTCAGTGAGGTTCGCCTCGGCCATATGCTCCGACCAGTCTGGTGAAACTGGAATGACCCGCCAGGCCGACTTACGGGATGGCGAATCCGGCGCGACGCCGGGACCGAAGCCCCACCACTGCGATGCCCACATGCTCGGATCGGCCGCCGCCATGATCGAATCATCGTCGTCCCAAGGAATTGTAACCAGGTCATTGTCGATGACCCAGTCGCGGGTAGCTCGGGTTGCCTCGTGGTGCTTATACACGAGCTGCTCGGCAAAGAAGTGGTCTTCTTTCTCGTTGCGCAAAATCTCGAGCCAACTGCGGTCCGGATCGATTTTCCGAGCCTTAACCTCGAGGTGATGCAGGACGATGTTGAATTGTTTCCAACCCCATTCGTGATAATTCGGAAGCCGGGTGAATCCCTCAGCACCACGCGCGATCCGGCGCAGATGAATATCGTTTTCCGGGAACATATAGCGATGTTCCTGCAAACCGTTGAATACTTCCTCGCCGACCCGGTAGTCGCCCAAAGGCAAGGTCGGCAACTGCTGGCTCAGATATACTTGAAATCGATTCAGCGCATCGACGGCACGCCTTGCTTCGCCCAGCAGTTCTCTCTGCAGCGCGGCATCCTCAATCCGCTCCGCGAAAGCAGGCAGGTCATTGACGAGGACAGAGCGGAATCCGTCCAGAGTAACGTGGGTAAGCTCGATCCAGCGTGGAATGTACTGGTCAAGATTCGCCCGAGCGTTCTTCAGCCTGACCTGCAGCAGCGCGAGATCCTTGATGAGATTCGCAGCCCGATCGGCCAGCGGCCGCGGATCCACCGATATCCGGTGAACGATGGGGCCGTTGTTGAAATAAAGGCGCGGGTCCTGGCGCCAACGCTGCACTTTCTCGGCCACCATCAGGTCGGCGCGCAATGTTCCCTCGAGGAAACGGTAGTCGATGCTATCGTCGAATCCGAGGCGCTCGCGATCGATGTCCTGAAGCATTACCAGGAACGTGCGCAATGTCTCGATGCGCTGTCTGAAGCCCGCCGCACTCATTTCATTCAGCACGGCATCACCGCGCTGAATGGGTGGCGCGCCGGCGTCGAGATCGGCGATGCCCATGACCTCGATCAGGTAGCGGTCAACTAGCCTGGCGAAGTCGCGCGACTCGTTAGCCTCGACTGCGGCGCATGGCGCCATGGAAAGACCGATAACGACAAACAACGCTGTACGGATTCGAAGAATTGTAGCCGGTACTCTCATGTTGTCTCCCAGGTTACAGTTGTCCTGCCGCGTGCGTCGTGGTAGGTGCGGTCCGTCGTCAATCCTAGCCCTTGCCAAACTCCTCTTCGAGCTGGTGGAACATTTCCTCGCGAACCAGCACGACCGGCAAGAAGCCGATATTGTAGACCCGGTCGTGGAAATCCTTCAGCGTTCCCTTCTGGTCAAGCTCGCGCATCTTCTGGAAGTAATCTTCACGCAACAGCATCCACTGGAAGTAGCCAACTGTTGGCGCGGCCGTGGCGGTGCCGACCCGGGATGTAATACCGTCAATATTGATTCGCCCACCCTCGCGGACAAAGCCGATCGTGTTTGTCTCAAGGTCGACCGCCTCATCATAGGTCATACGCCCGGTATGCAACCCCGAGTCGATGATCACGCGACCGAAACGCCACAGTTTCAAACGCAGAGTTTCAAGTGAATAGACCTCCTGCTTGTCCGTCGGGTACCAGCCGTATTGAGGGTCCGGCGTCAATTCCCACTCGACGTAGTAACACCAGGACTGGTTCGAGTAGCTACTCTCGTAGACTCGCAACGGCCGATCAAGGGTATTCTGGTAGAGACGTTGCAGATGATGTCCTGGGTAGACTTCGTGGGGCGCGATCGCGTACATGAAGGAGGCATCCTTCTCAGTGAGGTTCGCCTCGGCCATATGCTCCGGCCAGTCTGGTGAAACTGGAATGACCCGCCAGGCCGACTTACGGAACGGAGACGCGCGGGGCACACCGGGACCGAAGCCCCACCACTGCGATGCCCACATGCTCGGATCGGCCGCCGCCATGATCGAATCATCGTCGTCCCAAGGAATTGTAACCAGGTCATTGTCGATGACCCAGTCGCGGCTAGCCCGGGTTGCCTCGTGGTGCTTATACACGAGCTGCTCGGCAAAGAAGTGGTCTTCTTTCTCGTTGCGCAAAATCTCGAGCCAACTGCGGTCCGGATCGATTTTCCGAGCCTTGGCCTCAAGATGATGCAGAACGATGTTGAATTGCTTTAAACCCCATTCGCCGTAATTCGGAATTCGGGTGAATCCCTCAGCACCACGCGCGATCCGGCGCAGGTGTATATCATCCCCATTAAACAGGTACTTCTTCTCCATCAGTGCATTGAAGGCCTCCTTGCCGATGGCATAGTCACCCAAGGGCAATGTCGGCAACTGCTCGCTCAGATATACTTGAAATCTATTCAGCGCATCGACGGCACGCCTTGCTTCGCCCAGCAGTTCTCTCTGCAGCGCGGCATCCTCAATCCGCTCCGCGAAAGCAGGCAGGTCATTGACGAGGACAGAGCGGAATCCGTCCAGAGTAACG